>VFQQ010000872.1_pt1 | contig 50322 bp, 78 predicted proteins | sample 3512341 | NCBI WGS metagenome assembly VFQQ01 (sample SAMN10412373, study PRJNA504923) | tailings metagenome | isolation source: Relicate 2 Philex TSF1 revegetated site | place: Philippines: Tuba, Benguet | collected 2017-08-29 | reverse complement strand
AGCAGCAGCAGCAGCAGCAGCAGCAGCAGCAGCAGCAGCAGCAGCAGCAGCAGCACCACCACCACCACCACCACCACCACCACCACCACCACCACCACCACCACCACCAGGCGCAGCTCAGCAGCAGCCCAGCCTGTCGCTAGACGTTGACCTGCGCAACTATCCCACCATTGTGACTGATGCAAGTGGCGCGTCTCCAGCTCATGTTGCCTTCCGCTTCACCATTGCCATGAGCAAATGCATCCCGGGTGAGCAAACTCGCTAGCTATGAGCCTTGCAGACATGACTGGCGAGGACAGCCACTTATCCACATGCACGCTGAGCTGACGAGCAGATGGCAGTACCAACTGGCATGGCGTTCAAATGACATCATAACATTCTCACCTGCTGTTTGCAGGCAAAGGGAAAACGGCTGCATCGCAAGTGCTGTGGTATGCACTCGGGACGCTGCTCCGCCAGGGGCTTTCCAGGGTCATGGGCAGCCGCTACCGCTTGGCAGCTGTCCCGGTTGCAGCAGCAGAGCAGCGCATGGCAGACTCCCTTCGAGACAAGGCACCAGCCGCGCTGCAGCACTACCAGCAGGAGTACGGTTGCAGCCTGCTGGCAGTCCTCAGCGACCCCGCCTGCCGCCCATACGTGCGCCTGCACACGGTGGGCGGCCAGCAGTATGCGCTGCTGCTTCTGGACGAGCTGGTTGGCAGGTCAGCCGCAGCTGCCGCGCCGGCAGCCCCAGCCGCGGCGGCGCTGCCTCTCCCCATCCGGCTGCCGCAGCTGCCGCAGCAGGCGCAGCAGGCAGCCGGCGCTGCGCCACAGCTGGGCAACGGTAGCGGCAGCAGCGTATCTGCTGTTACCACGGCTGCCGCCGCCAACGGCACTGCAGCCGCAGGCGCCGCTGCCACCAGTGCAGCGCTCCCCACTGCCCAGCTGGTGACCACCGCAGCGGCGGCAGAGGCGGCGGTGGCCGAGCTGCTTGCGGCCGCTGAGGTGGCGGTCGACTGTGAGGGTAACCTGGAGCGGGATGGCGCCATTGCTCTGGTGCAGCTGTATGCGGGCGGCGAGCGCTGCTACGTGTTTGACCTGGCGGGCATGGATGCGGGGGAGGTGCCGGCAGCGGTGGGCCACCTGGCGCGCCTGATGGAGAGCGAGACCACCACCAAGGTGGGCAGGGTGTTTTGGGCTGGGGTGCCAATGATGGGCAGCATGAGGTGGGGGAGCATGAAGCATGCTGTTCTGCTCCTGCCACCAAGCCTGGCTTCGACTCCTATGGACTCCACTCCCGCCTGCCGCAGGTGATGCACGACTGTCGCTCCGACTGCGAGGCGCTGCTCTACCAGCACGGCATCCGTGCCGCCGCACTGTGGGACACCCAGGTGTGGATGGGAGGTCGAAGGGCCACCTGTGTGTGGCAGGGCACGTGCCAGATGGTTTTCGTGGACAGGGAGCATCAACTCAGATGAGAGCTTGCATTGCTGGAGACCTTGCTCTGCCCACCTGCACTTCTTGCCCCCTCGTGCTTGCCCACCTGCAAGCAGCACCTCACTGCACCACCAGCTGTCGCTGCGGCCCCCACCCTACTTGCAGGTGGCATTTGGCCTGCTGCAGTTCATGCTGAGCCTTAGCGGCGAGACCGACGGCGTGAATGCGCCCATCGGCCTGAACCAGCTGCTGCAGCAGTACGGTCTGCCGCTCAACCCGCACAAGCGAGCCATGCACCGCCGCATGGACGCAGAGCCGCAGCTGTTTGTGGCGCGGCCCCTGGATGCGCAGGCGCTGGAGTATGCAGGTGTTGCTGGGGGTGGGCGGTGTTGGGCCGCAAGGCTGCATCGCATGCTGGGTTGCTGCCGGCATCTCTGTGCATCCTAGGAAGCCTTGGAGCAGCACCTGGTAGCTACACACCTGCCTTCACACTCCCCTCTTCCTGCAACACCCACCCTCCAACACCCGCAGTGGCGGACGTGTGGCAGCTGCTGCGGGCCAAGCAGGCGCTGGAGGGCGACCTTGGCCCTGCAGCAGCCACCCAGGTGGAGGCGCTGTCTGCCGCCTATGGCGAGTGGGGCCTGGAGCCTGGCGACCGCCGCAACGCAACGGTGCCAGGAGGCAGCGGCGGCTACGCTGGCGCGGTCCGCCTGCCGCTGGGCAAAACCATGCAACTCAGCTTTGACGAGTCGCGGGGCTACCGGCCCAGGTGGGCAGGCTTTTGTGGGTGGTGGGCACTTGTTGATAATGTGTACCAGCTGGAGGGCAATCAAGGTTGAAGGGAGCAAGAAGGCATGGCAATGTCAAGTTGGGTGTTTTCCATGTTGCAGCCCAGCCTGCTAAGTTCCTTCCCTCATTATTGCTGCCGGCCTGCCTTCGCCTCCATCTCTTGCAGGTTCAGCCCAGCCCTGGAGGCGGCAGACGCGGGGAGTGAGGAGGGCGGCACTGCTCCGCAGGCTGCGCCTGCGGAGCTGCGGGCGGCAGATGACCCCGACACCCAGCTCATCCTGCAGCTCTTCCCTGACCATGTGGCTGCTGCCATCCTGGCAAAGCTGACTGAGGCGGAGGAGGAGGCCGCTGTGCCTGCTACCTTTGCCAGCTTGAACGTGCAGGAGGGGCAGGCCAGCAGCGATGTGGAGGATGGTAGCGGTACTGCCGGCGGCGGCAGCGGTGGCAGCAGCAGCAGCAGTGCCTATGGTGGCACGCAGCTGGTGGAGGTGATTGTGGACCGGGGGCGGCCGGTGCGGGTGCGGCTGAGCAGCCGTCGGGACCTGCAGCTGGATGTGCAGTTCAGCGTGGAGGTGAGTGGGCCGACTGGCTGGTTGGTGGGTGGGCTTGGGGGGGAGATGACAGGCCTGCATTCAATGCCAGGTTGACAGACTGCAGCTGTGCAATGATGGGGAAAATGGGCTGCCTCAGCACAGCACCACCTGCCACGCCCTTGTGCCACATGCAACCTGGCTTTTCCCAACCCATGCCGCCTTGCAGGAGGCTGTGGAGCATCTGGCCGCTGCCAAGGGCCACCTGCTGGAGGGCGGCAGCGGCGGTGAGCTGTTCTACTCCGACAACCGAGCCGGCATCCCCGGCACACTGCACCGCATCAGCGCCATGCGCGACCGCAACGGCGGCATCATTGGTGGGTGGGTGCAAGCTCGGTGAAGGGAGATGCGGAACGGAGCAGCAGTGCAGGCACATTTCAGGGCAGAACGTGCACGACAGGCCAGGGCAGCATGCTGCGGGGTGTGATTCCAAGCGGTCTGCTTGCAAGAGTTTGCACTGCTGAACCTGTGGTGAACAAATGCCGCCCAACCTGTGTGCAGGCTTGACGTATCGGGTGGGGCGCTCTGTGCCAGGTGAGCAGCGCGGCACAGCAGACCGTGGTGCAGCTGCCCTCGCCATGCATGGGAGCCACTCCTCAGTCACTGGCACGGCACCGCTTACCTGACCCGCTGCTTTCACATGGCAACACTCACCCCTTGTCCCCGCGCAGGCGTGGGCCGCCTGATCCTGGACATCCTGCACGCCCTGTCCGAGGGCCATGATGCCACCGGGCACGAGGTGCAGGGCGCGGTGTCGCCCTCCCTGCTGCTGCTGGTGAGGCGCTGGGTGGACTGCTGGGAGGGGTGGTGGAGAGGAGATGGCATGGGGGCGCTGCTGCGTCAGCAAAGCTGCAGAGCTGTACCTGTGGGCACATGTTCCTGCTGCTGCTGCTGAAACGCTACTGACTGATCAACTTCTCAACTGCTCCAGGGCGCCCCTGGCACCGGCAAGACTACGCTGCTACGTGACGTGGCCCACCTTTTAGCCGACACATTCCAGTGAGTGCCGATGAGCTGTTGCTGGTGTGCAGCAGTGCTCATGGTTGTTCTGCGGACGGGATGGCGCTGATGTATCTGGGTTCAAACTGCTTCACCAGATTGTACCACCAGCATGCCCACCACTGCCCCGCCGTGCCATCCGTCTCCGCCGCCCCACTGCAGCCGTAACGTGGTGCTCGTCGACCCGTCAAACGAGTGTGCGGGCGATTCCAGCGTGCCGCACCCCTGCATCGGTGCTGCGCGGCGCATGATGGTTCATGACAAACGGGCGCAGCACGACACGATGGTGGAGGCCGTGGCGAATCATAACCCGGACGTGAGAGGCTGTGGTAACCAGTTGTGCACAACAGGATAGGTGATGGCATGAAACGGCAGCTGCAAGCAACCGCTCTGTTACTCAGAAAATGATCAATGCCAGCCCGTTGCTTCCCTTGTGCTCCACAGGTTGTGATTATTGATGAGATCGGGACGACCAAGGAGGTGGCCGCCGCAAAGAGCATCGCTCATCGCGGCGTTGTGCTGGTGCGTATCAGTAGCGGCATCTGCGAGAACAAGTATAGGGCAGCAGTGCCTGATTCTGGCTCTGTGTCCCGTCGCCTCCCGACGCATGCCGCCTCCCTTCCCCACCCCGCATGCACAGGTTGGGACGGCCCATGGTCGCACCCTGGAGGCCCTGATGCGAAACAGCGAGCTGAACGGCCTAGTGGGTATTGCCTGTGCATTGCGCTGGCACTGGACGGCACTCGCAGCAATTCAATCAAGCGCTGTATGCCTTATAACATACAGTGCCGGCTGCGGTCCACAGTACTGGCGTTTTATCTGTCCTTTGCATCTGCACGCAGGTGGGTGGCATCACCACAGTGACGCTGGGCGATGCAAAGGCAGAGCAGACCAACGGGGGGTGAGCAATGCAGTCGTGCAGTGCTGCACTGCTGCCTCTTCTCCTGACCTGGTGCTATGAGCGAGCGCATCATCAACCTGACAACCAGTGGCAAGCTCGCTGTATTGCCCACAACTGCTCGCTCCGTTGTTGCAGGAACAAGACGCAGAAGGAGCGGGCAGGCGACCCGGCCTTCAGCACGGTGCGGCAGCTTGCAGGGCACCTGGCTGGGTTGGCTCCTGCAGATGAGGGGCCCAGGCGGCGAGCAGGATCGGGGCACCACTCGAACTCAGCGCTGCTGCACTGGCCGCGGCTCTCCAGCGTGCCAACCCGCCCAGTCTGCGTGCCACCATCTTGCGTTGCTGACTGCCTGCCACCCCTGCGCTGCCGCCGCAGCTGGTGGAGGTGGAGAGCCGCAACCGTTGGCGCGTGCACATGCGGGTGGCGCGCAGCGTGGACGACATCCTCGCCTACAGGTAAATGCCAGCTGTCCAGAGCTGGTGCATTGCATCATGAAATGCACGCACTTCAACCTTCAGTGGCAGCCCATTCACACCACACGTTCTGCCCCCACGCGCCGCCCCCGCAGGCAGCCCACCACGCAGCTGCGCTGGGTGGAGCCCGATGGCCGCATGATGGTGCGGCTGGAGGGCCAGCCCGCAGGCAAGGCAGAGGGCGGCGGCATGCGCGCTGCGGTAGCGGAGGCGGCGGGGCGCCTTGGCAAGGGCGGCCGCTGGTTCCAGGCCCTGCTCGAGCTGGCTGCACACGGCTAAGCAGCCTTGCCGCTGCAGGGGAGCACAGCCGTGCGCATGATCAGTGCTGCCTGCGCCTGGCGGTGCGTCAGCAGCTCTGCCTTGTCTGGTGTCCTTTGTCACAAGCCCTTCTGGCAAGTTACGCCTGAAGTTGAGTTAGTTGTTGGGTACAACCAAGTTGAGACGGCAACAAGTACAGCCTGTGGATTGGCGCGGGCCCGCACGGGCGCGGTGTGCAAGAGGCGCATGCCTTAGCCCTTTAAATAGCTGCTTTTGGCGCAGACGATCTGATCTAGTAAAGCTTACTTGACACTGCTGGAGCAACACCTATCCGCACGCTCCCCAAACGTGACGCCCTCGAGAGTCTGCCGCCGCCCGCCGGCTGCCGCCGACCGCGGAGCTAGGGTCTGTGCGCCACACTGCCATCGCGTTTATCACCCGACTTTGTTCTCACCTAGCGCACCGCCTGCGACCATCAGACCCTGAGCGCAGCTCCTGTCGGTGAAGTGTGGCGCAAGTGTCGCGCAAAACCCGCTAGCCGCACGTGGGCAGCCCCAGCCTGCGCCTCCAAGGCGCCCTGCGTCGCCGCAATGGACGAGGCGCTCGCGGCGAGCTGGGCCAATGTTTCCGCCGCCGCGTGCCTGGCGCTGCCGACGGAGGTTGAGCAGGTGGCCTGCGCTGCACAGCAATTGAACATTACGGGCCCGCCCAGGTGAGTTTAGAGGACATTATTGTTTGCCGCTGACTGCATGTGAGCGCAGGATGCTGCCAGCCGCCGCTGTTCATGCATGCCCGATCGCCGTGCGCCGTCATGTGGCCCTGTTTCGACCCTTTGCAGCATCTACGACTGGGCCTCTTGGTCGTTCCTGTGGACTCCTGTCACATGCCTGCTGTCCAACGTAACCTATGCGCACCGAGTGGACCAGCCGGGTGAGCCGCGCCTGCATGCTCGCCAGAGTGCGGGAAGGCAGGGAGTAGTTTAGCTGCTTGGGGGCGGGTGCATGTGATGCACATGTATGCGTGCATGCCCCCACGTTCATGTGCATGTACAATCAGTCCAATGCTGCATGATTACACCTGGAACAGCCGGCTGCAGCTGTTGAATCCCTGTCTCCTGCCCTGCCTCCGCACACTTGCAAGCAGAGAGCTTCAATTACTGCACCGTGCCACAGCAAGGCAACGATGCGTTTCTGTTTGCCGGCGTCGCGTTGCTGGCCGGCGCCTGCGCCCTGGGCAAGCTGGCGATGGTGTGGGTGCTGCTGGCAGGTAGGTGGCAGGCGGAGCAGGCAGGCTGTGGGCGCAGCCAGCAGGCAGGAGGTGTGCCACGAGCAGGGCGCGTTAGCAGTAGGCCTGCTTGCCATGCTTGTGACTGGGCCCAGTCCCCATAGGCGGACGCTCGGGTCAGACGCCTGCTGGGACGGTGCGCACCCATTCGCACTGTTATTGTTCTGCAGGCGGCGCGCTGGGCGCGGCGTCCTACTGGGCAAACCTGCGGGAGCTGGGCAACGGCGTGGCGCTGTGGCTCGGCATTTCTCCGCCCGACCTGTTCTTCTATGCGGTGAGCAGGTGCCGGCTGGCTGGCTGGCATGTCACGACATTGGAAAGGCTGCACAGCAAGAGTGAAGCATGCCCCACCTTGTCAACTCTTTGCGCTCTGCTGCCGTCCCACTCTGGCACCCACAGTTCATCCCTCCGCTCGCTCTGGACTCGGCCCTGCACCTCGACATGTTCCTGTTCCGCAAGGTGCTCCAGTGCCTTCAATAGGGGGGGAAGGCGGGTGGGCAGTGCTGCTCGTCGCGGCGGTGCTGGCGGCCACAACATGCGCTTTTTGTGGCGCTTGTTGATTCTGCTGGGCTGCCCCTGCTGTCCGTGCAGACCTGGCCCCACATGCTACTCACCGCCTTTGTGATGGTGATCATTTCAGCCTTCCTGCTGACGCCCTGTGAGTGGTTAGGAGGGACCTCACGTGTTTCTTCTTTCCCATGCCGCCCTGGGCCGGCAGCTCGAGTGGCCCCTTCCCCTGCCAACCCGAGTGCCTATTGCCATTCTGTCCTTGACCAGTCGCTCGCATGCCTCCCCTGCCCGACCATGCTTTTCTCCGAGGCATCAGACGCAGCGTCCCCACCAGCCTAACCCCTCGTGACAATGATTGAAACCACCCCCTGTGCACACTGCGCGCAGTCATCCTGTTTGTGCTGGGCTTCCAGGGGCGCGGCTTTAACTGGGGCCACGTGGCGCTCTTCTCAGCAATGGTGGCCTCCACTGATGCCCTGTCGGTCACCGCCATCCTGAAGAAGAGTGGGTGGGGGCCGACAGGAGGGGGTTGAGGTGCCACAAGCCCACGCTGGGTGGGTTGGCTGGGCAGGTGCGCACAATTTAGACGTCTCCACTGCAGCTGCAGCTGCCACACATGCCTGCCCCCTGCCTCTGCTGCAGGCGGCGGCCCGCAGCGGCTGGTGACGCTGATCGAAGGGGAGTCGCTGCTGAACGATGCGTCAGGTGGGTGGTCTTGCAGGTGACGAATGAAATCGTGACAGGGCCCCATTGTGGCGTATCAGCCCCTTGCAAAGCACGCCTACTGCTGCACTCGTTCATGCCGCTGCTTGCCCTGCCCCTCCCATGCCACCGCAGCAATTACTCTGTTTGAAGTCTTTAAAAAGGCAGGCCTGGCAGCATGTTGTGGCAGCATGTTGTGGCTTCATTGCTGGTGGCGCTGCCGCCGCCGCTGCTGCCGCTGGAAGCAAGCAGCTGCTCTCATGTGGCTGGCTGCGGCGGCTGTCATCCCCAGTGTGGATTGCTGCACCCCACCCACTCGACCCTGTCATGCTCTTGCAGATTTTGGAAGACAATGCCGACCCCTCACAGCCCTTTCCCTCCGTCTGGACATCGCTGCCCACCATACTGAGCGACACTGCGCGGCTGGCGGGCGTGGGCGCAGGCGTGGGGTTAGGCATGAGCATGGCACTGGGATACCTGCTGAGGTGAGAGGTACTTTTGTGAAGCGGTGTGTAACGCGAGAGCGCACGCTCGGTTCACCGGTGATTGGGGTGCCCATGATGGCGAAGGACGAGTCGCAGGCGAGCAACAGGGCGGTTTTAGTGCCGCCGCCCCTCCAACCTGCTCCGCCTGCCACACATTGATACCTCCAGGTGGCTGCGCTGGCACGGCATGCAGCCCAATGCTGAGAGCGTGGCGGTGCTGGCCTGCGGCTTCCTCAGCTTTTACGTGGCCAACTCCCCCGCCCAGGTGGGTTGCGTGAGGAAGGCCAAATAATGCCACCTTGGCTGGCATGCAGTGGCAGGTGGAGCTTGCCTGCCACACTGATGTGTTGCAGCCAGCAAACCTTACCATAGCAGTGCCATGGCAGAGCTGCTGGCCCCAGCCCTGTGAGGGCGCAGTACCAATCATTCGCCCCCGCTCTCCTTGTTGCAGGGCTCTGGCGTGATTGCGGTGGTGGTGTTTGGTCTGTACGGCAACTTCACGCGCAGGTGGGGTGGGGAGCACCATGCTTGCCGACACATATAGGGGGAGGCTTTGCGCCTAGTAGGACCACAGATGCTAGTCGGCCTGACCCCAAGGGATGTCTCTTCTGCCACTTGGCAGGTGGGGCATGCTGTCGGCCTCCATGGAGAGCGGCGCCTTTGATGCCTGTGAGTGGGTGGGGCCAGGGTGGCAGTTAGGCCGTGCGGGCGACAAACAGACGGCATGGCAAAGCAGGATGCCATCTCCCGCCCTTGCCGCCCCCTCGCCACAACACTTGGCTCTGCCAGCGCCCAACATGCTGCCACTGCGCTGCTTGCGCCCCCTGCCAACGCAGTCTGGGACGCATGTGCGCTCGGAGCGAATGCGCTTGTGTTCTTCTGGTCCGGCGCGGCTTGCGTCAACTTCCTCATCAGGTGACTTGCCTGCTCATAGATTTGATTCGGAAGGGTTGGCCGACCGGTGAGCAGGGCCACACAAGAATGGTGGTTCATCATGCCTCCCCGCGCCTTGACAAGTGTGCATGAGGCATTCGTAACTTTCACCACCTGCAGGAGCGGCGGCGCCTTGGCTGGGTCGGCCTGGTCCTGGGCCGCCATCCCGCCCATTTACCTGGCGCTGGTAGTGCTGAGGACGGGAGGCTACGCGGCCTTCAACGTTACCGCCTTTGCATGGCTACGAGAGAGTGAGCAGGCGCAGGGCGGCATGTTTTAGCGTGTGGGGAGCTAGTCATGGCGCCAGGGCCCCCGCACCCGCGTGCTATGCAGAGACGTGGCAATAGTACTGGGCGCAGGCATCCGCCCGAGGAACAGCCATCCTGCCCCCATGTTTGCATCCCCACGTGCAGAGCTATCCTGGGCAGAAGTCGTGTTTGCGGGATGGGCGGGCCTCCGCGGCTCGGTCAGCCTCATCATGATAGCGGACTTCCTTACGCACAGGTGAGGGCACGCACTGGATGCTGTGGGCGCCCAGCACCCTGCGAATTGCGCTGCGCCTGCAGGTGGGTGTAGAACCGGCCCCTGCACAGCAGCTAGCAGCTTGGTGCAGGCGCCATCCGCCCCTCCACCCCTCCACCCGTATCACAAAGAGCCCATTTGGGCCGTGCGCACACAGCTCACCATCCCCTCCCTTCCCCTGCCACACACCTGTGGCCCTGCCCTGCAGCTCCCTGCAGCTCACCAGCTCCTCCAGCACGGAGAGCGAGCGGGTGAACGCCGAAATAACGCTGTGGACCGCCGCCTTTGTGCTGCTGACCCTGGTCATCAATGCCCCCACCCTGGCACCCCTCGTGCGCCTGCTGCGCCTGGATGGAGGGCGGGCGCGGGCTGCTGCGCGAGCGCGGGCCAAGCGCATGCTGTGCCGCGCTGTGGGCACTGTGATTGAAGACCTCAGGCAGCAGGAGGGAGAGCTGCTGCAGGGTGCGCTTGGCAGGGGGGCTGAAAGGCAGGCGGCGCAAAGCGTTGTGCACTGGCCTGCCTGCCTGCATGCTGCGGTGGCAACGAGACAGCCCACCAGCCGTGGTGAGATGCGGTTAACCCGTCATGCCACCTGCTTGAGTGCAGGTGCCAACTGGGAGGCAGTACACCACTACTGCGACCTGTCCAAGGCCCTCAAGTCATTTGATGCGCCCTGGTCAGCTGCCAAGGCACAGCATGGCGGCAGCGGCGCTGACAGCGCCTGCAGCGATGGTGAGCCACTGGACAGCGAGCCTGGTGCCAGCGGCGATGCCAACACCAGCAACCAGGGCAGCAGCGATCCGTCTGGTCTGGATGCTGACGACGTGTTGCAGCAGGTGCAGCGGGGCCTACCATTCCTCCAGGCGGACCAGGATGGGGCTGCTGAGCCTGCTGAGCCTGCTGAGCCAGAGCAGCAGGCACAGCACATGCCGGCTCAGCCCCCAGGCGCCTCCTCGACCCAAGGAGGAGCAGACGTTGAACTTGGTCTGGCGGCAGTTTGGAGGGAGCAGGCGCTCAAGGCAGCAGGCAGTGCCAGCCGGAGTGCAGCAACAGCAGAGGACGAGGCGGGCTCGCGGCATTCAGAACCCGCCTATTACAGCACAGTGCCTGCCGGCGCGGGGGCAGCGCTGCAGCGTCAGCTAGCAGAAGCACAGCGGGCACAGCAGGCAGCACAGCGCCGGGCTTCCGCACGCATCAGCCAGCCGGCCACGCCTGCAGAGCCTGCAGAGGGCGACGCAAGTCGCACGCTCACTGCCACTGCCGGCCGCCAGCTGCAGCGCCAGCTGGCCGCGCAGCTGGCTGCTCTGAGGCAGCAGCAGCAGTGGCAGCAGCAGCAGCAGCAGCAGCAGCAGCAGCAGCAGACAGGCGGACAGTCTAGTAGTGCATCGCCCGCCAGCATTGCTGGAGGAGAGTCCGCAGGCGCGGGTGCCTCTGCTGGGCCAGGATCTGGGGCGCGCCCGCCCATGTCGCCACCTCACGGCTACACGCTGTCTGGCGCAGCAGGTGAGACTGCACGTGCACGCGTGGGAGGAAAGCATGCAGGGGCTGGGCGGGTATATTGGAACGTGCAACATGCCTGGTGTGAGCTGGCGCAACAGCCGACAGCGCCCGCACTAAGATGCATGAGGCCTGCACATTGAGCCTCCCTTGGCCTGTCACCCTGCAGGGGCTGCCCTTGTGGCTGAGCTTCGGCGACAGCAGGCAGCGCAAGCGGCTGCGTCTGGGAGCGACAGCAGGCTGCGCCCAGCTAGTGCGGCCAACAGCGCAGTGGCGTCCCCACGAGCAGGGCAGCTGCAGCGAGATTTGCTGGGGCGGAGGCTGCCTCATAGTGCCTCTGCGTCACCACGCTGGGCGCCTACAGCAGCTGCGCTGCCGCCTGTGGCAGTGCGCCCCCAGCCAGCAGAGCCCACCACGTACCCATCCATGGCCAACAGCACCGCCGGCTCAACCGGCTCGCTCCCCCCCGGCTTTGGCCTGCCGCTGCCAGCTGTGGCGCCTGCTGCGGCTGCCACCCCTCTGGCTGCCCAGCTGGAGCTGCGGCGGGTGCAGTCCTGGGGCTCTCACGCCGCAGGCAGTGGCAAGCACCCGCCCCACCTCGACTGCAGCGGTGACAGCGCCTGGATGGAGAGCCAGCAAGCGGCGTCAGAGGAGGAGGGCGGCGAGCCTGCAAAGGTGCCGCCCGCCTCGCTGGCTGAGCTGCGCACAAGCCTGCTGGCGCGGGTGCAGCGCACCTGCCACGTGCGGCGGCTGCAGGGGCTGCTATCTGCTGAGGTGCGGCGGCAACAAGATGCAGCACTGGAGCCATGCTGCTTGCACTTCTGCTGTGGGTTTGTGGCCCCTTACTTGAGCTATCTGCGTGTTGATGTGTGTTCTCTGCTTTTCCCTTACCTGATTTAGCAACGTTTCCCTTGTCCCACGTCCACCCACCCCAGGGCCTGCGCATGCTTGAATACTGCTTTGCCCAAGCAGCTGAACACGCAGACCAGCCGCTGCACGTGTGGAGCCAGCTGCTGCGCAAGGAGGTGCAGGTGCGCAGGCGCAAGGGAAATGTGGCTTGTAACATGCAACAGGTTTTAAAGACGCAGCTGCTGCACCCACATGGCTCACTGTCTTGGTTCTGCAACCATGTGGACACGTGACATCCACGTGCCGCTGGTCTCTCCCTTTGCATCACATTCGCACGCGACCACGGACCTTATACATTTTATGCTCTGGCACTCATGTTCCTGCTGCAGGGCGCGGCGGTCATCCGTCTGGCGGCGCGTGCGCTGCTGGCAACGGCGCGTGCGTATGCGGCGCTGCCGCCCCTGGCCCAGCGCGCCACGAGCTGGCCGTTCAGAAAGCTGTCAGGTACCGTTGGGTTCAGAATTGCTGTTGAGTGCTTTGCAGCGCATCGGGAAACGTGCTCTTGGCACTGCTGTGCATGCTGCTGCCTGCCCACATACATGTATGCCTGATGCCGCCGTCTGCGCTGCCTCCCGCCAGGCCTGCTGCGCCGCACGCTGGGCCGGCGCATGCTGGCCAGCTGCGAAGCCGCACTGGAGTACGGACTGGCCCTGTCCAAGGGGCAGGAACAGCTGCTGGCTGCGGATGCTCAACAGGCGGAGCAGTTACAGGTACGCCAGACGGTTGCTTTACCGAGCCTGCTGTCCTATTCATGTGCACCAATATTCAGCCTCGTTCGCCCAGGAATTGGCACTGGTGCGGCGACTGCTGCTGCCTGCCACCCGCCCCTGCTGCAGATGGAGCTGGTGGCCGAGGCTGCTGCGGTGCAGCACTTCGTGGCTGAGCGGGAGGTGGAAGCCCCCGACTTCTTCCAAGCCATCCAGTCCTACCGGCAAGTTCATGAGCTGCCCCTGCTTCAGGTTCATGTGCATGCAGTTTCCAACCTGCATTTGCGCACACACACTCTGCACTGTCTCTGTTCACGTCGACACCTCTTCAGCCCTGGCGGCTGGAGCCGCTCGTGTGCCATGAACTTCTTGTGTCTTGCTCGTGCAGGGCGGCCATGGCTGTGCTGCGTCATCTGTCGGCTTTCACTCACGAGCTGTTCCAGTCTGGCGCGGTCGATGAGGGAGAGCGTGACGCTGTGCTAGCAGTGCTGGACAAGCGCGAGCGGCGACTGGAGATCACAGGTGTGGGCGGGCGGGCAGGACAGGAAGGGGAAGGGCAGGAAGGGAGTGATAACAGGGTGCACTGCTGGACCGTGGGCGCAGACTCTGAGGAGGCAGCTTCGTACTGGGGAGGCCGGAACTCACAAACTGCCCACCATCCGCCTACTGCCTTACTCTCAATCGGCCGTCTGTTGTGCCTTCCATCCTGCAGGCCCAGTGTGGAAGCCGCCCCGCCCCAATGCTGTGCTGCGCTCCCTGCCCTTCCTGCGCTGCCTGCCCCGCGCCACACGGGACCGCGTTCTAGCTCAGGGCAGGCTGCTAGGTGCGCATCCAAAAAGTGGCCTCGCTGGCTGCACAGCCTAGGCAGCCGTTACATCCTTTCCTGGCTGCCACTGCTGCGCAAGCTAAACATGCTGTGGCATGCCGTGGCACGAAGCGCATGCACTCCCCTTATATTTAACGCAACCCACCAACGGAATGCACTGCAGAATTGAAGCGAGGGGACATGTTCTGGCAGGCCACCGCCCCGCACACTAAGACCGGCATGGCGGTCGGGTCAGGGCTGTGGATCGTGCTCAGCGGCGTGGTCCGCCGCCGGCTGCGACTGCCCCCGGGAGGCCAAGGCGGCATCAAGGTGTGCGGGTCGTTCAAGTCGCAGGAGTTCGACGTATGGCAGCATGCGATGCCTACGCGTCTCTCTGCATCTCTAGTCATGTCGTTTGGCCACCTGTTCTCAGCTGCAGGTCTACTATCAAAGCTCGGGGGATGTGGTGGGCGCGCTGCTGGCTGCCGCCGGCACTGCCCTGCCAGGCAGTGATGCAGCGGTGGCTGAGAGTAACAGCCTGGGCCGAGGCCCGCTGCTGTTCCACCTGCCTCAGGTGCGGAAAGTGTTTGGAACAGGTGTCTGTCATCCGGCTGTTGGCTGGCCTGTGCCTGGCCTGTGTTAAAAGGCACTCACGCAGGCTTCTGCAAACTGCCATGGTGACCATGCATTGGGTTTAAGCCCTGCTGCACCTCCACCCTGCAGGCTGCTGTGGATGGCCTGCTTGGAGAGGGCGGCGCAGGCGGCAAGCCGTCGGCGGTGCGCTGCCGACTGGAGCTGCTCCGACTCGCCGCCGGCCACGTGCTCGAGTGCAGTGAGGCCGACATGCAAGCGGCAGTGAAGGCGCACATCCAGCAGCAGCGGCGCGGCAAGGCACCTGCGAATCTGCAGCAGGGCATGGTGGGAGCAGCTGCAGCCGGCGACGCCAGCAGCGGCCCGGACGGCACGGAGACGCCGCTGCCGCACAGCCCAGACGTGGCCAGCAAGGCGGCTGTGCATGCTCTGGCTGCACAAGGTGAGACTGGGAGCTGCGTGCAGTGCTGGAGCAGCTGCTGCCACCGTATGTATACCGAATTGCGTGCTCGTGGCTGCACTGCAAGCCCCAAACCAGGCCCCTTCTCCCTGCCCAAGCTGCAGCCATGGCCCTATTACAAGCTGGGCTGCACCGTGCCCTCCTGCTGGAGCTGCCTGCTGGCACCGCCTTTTGGCAGAGCAGCCATGCGGTGTTGCTGCGCGGGCAGCTGGCAGCGGCTCACCCGGTAGATGCGCCTCGGTTGCTGCCCTTTCTGGCTGACCCAAGGCTTGGCTTGGGCGGCCCCGCAGAGCATCAGTGGCGTGCGGGCAGCAAAGGTGCCCTGCTGCTGGTCTGGCTCACCGCTGCGGGAGAGGAGCCGCCTGGCTGGGCAGAGGCGCAGCAGGCGGCCGCGGCAGCAGCAGCGGCAGCGGTGCGGGAGGGCTGCGGCACGGCTGAGCAGCAGCCTAGTGGGAGCAGTGGGGCACCTGCACGGCGATTGATGCCCTGGCAGCACCCATTTGTGCGGCGCCTCAAGCCAGGTGCTTGAGCACCCTGCCTGTGCTGAGTGGGCTCAAAGGGGACAGAGCAGCTGCACAGTGCACCCCTGAGGTGTTGCCTGGCGTGCTTGCCGCTCAGCTTTGCTTGACATGCTAAGACAGGAGGTAACAAGTGAGCCGTCGGGTAACAAATGAAAGTTCGTGATCAGATAAAGAGCAGTATATTCAGGGCATACAGTAACACAAAGCAGGTCCACAAGCACTGCTACAGTGCGTTGCACGGCATGGGCGGCGGCCTTCAAACGAGGAGCAGCAGGGCCAGCAGTGCGCAAGTGGCGGCCGCCAGCATGCCACGCACAGAGGACGCTGCGCCAGTGGGGGCGGTTGGGGTGGGCACAGGGGAAGCGTCGTGCAGCTCTGCACTCGTGTCTGGTGCTGGCGCTGGTGCTGGCGCTGGGCTCATGCTGCTCGTATCGGCCGGGCTGGGAGACGGCACGACGACTGCTGGCGAAGGTGAGGCAGCCGGGGAAGGGGAAGCAGCCGGGGAAGGAGAAGGAGAGGGGGACGGGGACCACGAGGTGGCAGCAGGGTCGGGTCCGCTGCCGCCGGGCATGCCGCAGCCCAGGAGGGCGGGCGTCAGCTGCTCCGCGGCCACCGGGTTCTGCATCCAGGCCAGCAGCTGCCTGATGGTGACAAAGTAGGTGTTGGGCTTGCCCAGCGCATAGTCTGCGGGGCGGGGAGAGGGAGGGGTGCAAGGGGGTGGGAGGCGAGCAGGCACGGCAGCCCCTTCGCTATGCCAACAGCCCAGAGGCCACCCCAACCGAGGCCTTGCCACACTCGCCTGCAAACTTCTTCAGGTCGGCGATGTGCGCAGTGGTGAGCCATGGCGTATGTATGTAGATCGGCATGGGCGAGCGGTTGCCGTCGTACGTCGCATCAAAGTTGGCCTGGTGGCGGGGAGGGAGGGAGGGTGTGGCAAGGTGAGGCTGGTGGTGCAAGAACGGAGACAGGACGGGCTTGCAGTTACACCCACTCAAGAAGCAACAGCCCGCTTACCTTCAGCACATCATAGACCGAGTTGGTGGCATCGCCATAGTCCATCGAGTAGAGGCCCTTGGCGGCCAGCACCCACAGCGGCACCTCCCACATGCCGGGGTAGCGCTCGCTTGTGGTGCAGTTCTGGGTGTTGCCATACCTGCGAGTCGTTGAAGGGCGGAATGTGAGCAGGCAGGTGTGCCGGGTGCGCTGTGGTAGGCAGCGGGGTGTGATGCTGTTGCGGTGCCGCAGTGCTCCGCAGAGCCCGGCGGCTCACCAGGCGCAGTTCTGGGGGACGCCGTCTTGCAGGGTGTAGGGCCACGTGCGGGCGGCCATGCCGTTGGAGATGGAGTTGGTGGGCTCCTCCAGGATGGTGCTGTCGTACAGGAAACCGTTGGACTTCAGCACCTGTGCGGCGCGGTAGGAGGGCGGGCGGCAGGCAGCGGCGAAGGTTAGCGGATGCTCAAGAGGTCTCACCATTTGCATGTACCAGCCAGACAGCAACGCCATCAACTCGAGCGCGGCTACCCAAACCCTGCTCACCTGGCGCACGGTGGGGTTGGACTCCAGGAAAGGCTGGCGGAAGCCAACAATGTCTGACTGGGGAATGCCACAGGCGGCGATCTTGGTGCGAGCGCCCAAGATCTGGTCCTCAACCATGGCCTGGGTGAAGCTGGAATTCATCTGCAATGGTTGGCAGGGCGGGTGCGCAGGGGTGAGAAGCACTGCCGCAGTCTTCACGGGGCCCGCAGTCACTGTGCATGGTGCGGCATGTGCGACCAGATGCACTGGATGTCATCATCAGTACAGGTGCACATGTTGTGCAAGCTGCTGGGCACTCACGTGTGGGTGGGTGATGGTGTGGTCCGCAATCTCATAGCCGGCGGCGTACAGCTTGCGCGCCAGGGAGCAGTCTGCGACGCAGGAGAAAGGGGCAGGCGGTTGTGCATTGGGTTGGGGGCCATCACACAGGACCGCTGGACCTCTGCCTCCCTTTTCCCATCCTCCTCTCTCCCTGCAAGACCATCCAGCCTTGCCTGTGTTGAGGGTTGTCACAAACATAGTGGCCACGGCCTGCAAAGAAAGCGGACAGGCGGGCGCGGGTGAGCAGGCAGTGTGCGTGGCCTCATGTAGCAGCATGCCAAGACGAGCACACTGCCATGCACGCACCGGGCACCCGTTGGCACTCTTCTTCCCATCCAGAGCAGAGGTCGTGGCGTTGTAGGTTGTCTGCAGGATGGAGTCGTCATGCTGCAGGGAGGGGGCGGGGCAGGGGATGGGGGGCGGTTGGCTGGGCGGTAGAGCGGCTGCGCCGGCGGTTGGCTGGGCGGCCAACGAGACCTTGCAGCCCATTGAGTGCACATCACCTAGCATAGCAGTGCTGCAGTGGCAGCTCACCGTGAAAACAATAAACTGAGGCACCGAGGAGGTTGGCAAGTTGCCGGGAGCGGAAGTTGAGGGGCAGACGCACGGCGTGCCGCTGGCGGCGGGTGTGGATGGGCAGGTGCATGTGTACCATCCAGGCAGCGAGCCGGCGCCTGCAGGGGAGAAGAGACAAACCATGACATGAATTATGGTGCCAACCATGAATTGTAACAGCACAGATGCCAGGTGGCAGGATGGGGAGATGGTTTGGAGCTGGCGCGACAGGTAAAGCAGCTGGCACCTGAGCTGCCCGCTGATGGCTGGCGGCAGCGGCGGCACAGGCGCACTTGCCTGCGCAGGCCAGTATGGCGGCCAGCAGCGTCAGTGACAACGTTAGCCGCATGTCTGCGCGTCAACACGGTCTGCGAATGACGCGTTGCGGCCTGCGGAAGGAAGCGCGGGCAAAAGGGTGCAGCGCGGATTCACTTTGGCAGCATTAAACAGCTTCGCACAACTTGACAAGCAAACAGCAGGCCCAAGACGGAGCGCGGCTGCCGCCCTGCGGGCCTTGCCCCACCTGCAGTCGCGTGTAGGGCTCCTGGAGTGCTGCTACAGGCTGGAAACGTGCGGCCCGAGGAGAAGAGGTGGAAATGAATGCGGGAAAGCGGCGCTGTGCGCTGATGTAGACGCGCCTGGCACTGCCGCCCAGCGCACGCTGTGGTCCGCTGGCGTCATGCGCCGGTCATCGCGTCTGTGCCCTGACAAATCCACCTCACTGACGTGCATTACATGTGTGCGTCACAGTCGAATCGACCTTACAAGCCGACGCATCAGAGCTGCCTCAGAGGTTGAGCTGGGTCTCCACCGCCTGGCGCAGCTCCTGCGGCACGCCCTCCCCGCCCAGCACCTCGGCGCCGATGCGCTCCGCCAGCTGCGCGCACTGCACGTTGTAGCGCCGCACAAACGACTTCAGTGCCGCCAGCATGAAGTCCTGCAGCGCCGTGGCCTCGTCCACGTCTGTGTGCAGGGAAGGGAGGAGGGGGGTGATTCAGGAAGAGGATGGCAGGGCGGTGATGCCTGGGGGCAAGCGGGCGTGGCATGCCCAGCGCAGGCAGGCTGCATGTTCAAGAAGAGCAAGCACTGCAAGTCACTGCTTAGCTGCACACCGCAGCCCTGCGGCACATGGCGGGCAAAGCCCCACCGCTGCCCCACGGTGCATGCCGCACCTGCGTCCATGGCGTCGCCCTCGGCAGTGCCATGCCCCGCCGACAGCACCTCGACAAACCGGCGCAGCACGAGCAGCGCAGCGCCCTGCTGCTGCTCCTCCGCCTCGGCCAGGTACGACCGCTTCTCCTGCAGAAAGAAAGAGAGGACCGAGGGAGGCCGGAGGGTAACGCTCTGTACAAGGAATCGTCGCAAATGGTTGGGAGGGGAGGTGCGGCGGGCTGCATGGGCAGCAGCAAGCTAGCATAGACATGCAATATTGCTTCACAGACTGTCACCCTGCCCTGCACACTGCTGCAGTGCCTGTTTCGTGGCCCACTTCAGTGCATTCACCCCAACCAACATTCCAACCACGACCCCTTGCGGCGCACCTCCAGCGCGGACACGCCGTCGTCCAGCTGGGCCGCCGCCTGGGCCGCCATCTCCCCCGCCGCCATGAGCGCGTCCACCTGCGCCTGCAGCTGCGCCACCACCACCTCGGTGCCCGCCAGGTCCTCACGCGCGTCCTGATGGGGGGGGCAGAGTTTGGCAAGGCAGGGCGGAGTGGGGTGGTGGGTGGGAGACGAGGGGATGCCCACTCCTGGTGGGCGCTCCAGATTGCGGTTGGACGGTTCACCATGCTGCACCTCTACTAATGCCTGCCGGCGCAGCGCACCGCCCACCCAAGCTGCATGGTGCCCTGCACTCGAAGACGCCCCTCACTCCTCCAGCAGCGGCTTTTGTCCAACCCATGCGCCCGTGGTTCCACACCTGCACGCGCGCAATGGTCTTGTTGATGGCGTTGTACAGGATCTCCCAGGCCGCGCCCGACAGCGACTCGTCCACCAGCGCGGTCACGCCCTCGCTGCCAAACACCCAGCTGCGGAGTGGGGTGGGGTAGCGTGGAGTGAGGAGGGTGGGTCAGTGGTTGGGCTGGGCGGAGGCAGAGCATTGTCTGACCGAGCTTTGATAAAAAGCAAAAGCATGACGGCCTTCAGCCACTCTCGCTCCCCAGGAAGAGTTTGCCGGACTTGCGATGTCCCCTCCCTTCCTATCCTCCTGCCCTGCCCCCCTCTTACTTGATGATGGCCTCCGCCGACACCAGGCGCAGCGTCATCAGGCGGTCCACCGCCATGGCGGCGCGCTGCGGCGAGCGGCGCCACACGCGGTTGGCCACATCCACCAGCGCCGCCTCGCCCTGCGGGCAGACAGGAAAACGGAAGCAGGAGCACAGGACCGTGAGCATGGTGCCTTCTCAGCTGCCGCAGTGCCAGCGCAAACCTGCACATTCCGCGCCCAGTTGCTGCACGTGCCGAACCATTGATAAGCGCAGTCAGCGAGGCCTTCTGCCCCTCTTCGCTTGCCCCCCCGCACGCACCTCGGGCCCTGCCGCATCCACCGCATTTTTGAGGGGCCCATAGTACCGCTCCAGCGCGATGACCATGTGTGTGTACGACTTGGCACCCGCCACCAGCAGGCAGCGGCCCCAGCAGCGCAGCATGCCCAGCGGGCCGCCCAGCCGATCCTCCACGCCCTGAGAGGTGCGGGCAGAGGCGAAGGGAGCAGCTCAGAATCAGGTGTGCCGCTCGCCTTTCCGTACCCAGAGTCCAGCCTCTGCTGCCGCATTCTCTGATCCCCCACCAGCCGCTCCAACCTTGCAAGACGATGCCTGCGTAGCGCATCAAACGTGCGCTCTCCTCCCCCAACCATCCCATTCCCGCCCATTCCGAGGGCCCACCCATTACCTGCTCCAGCCGCCAGGCATCCAGCTCCTCAGCACTGGCCTTGTTGCGCACGCGCTGCAGCATCAGCGCGGCCCAGTAGCCCTCAGGGTCCGCCTCGGCAGCCGTGCCATCGTTGGGGTCGGGCAGCGCCACCACCTGCGCTTGGTGTGGGCAGGCAAGGGAAGCGGGGTGTGGTCCGCAGGAGCGCAGCGGCGGCAGGATCAACCAGAGCAGCAACAGCAGGTGACAAGGTCAACGCCAACAGCGAACCAGCGGCATCGCGAACCAGCAGCCTGCGGCAGCTCACTATCACAACACTGCCCTGCACAGCATCGCCGCACCTCTGGCTTGGGCGGCAGCAGCGGGCGGAAGCTCTCGGGCAGCACCGACTGCACGCGCTCCCAGTAGGACAGGCGCACCAGGCGGTTGAGCACCGCCACGCAGAAGCGGCTGCAGGGACATGGGTGGGGAGGGTCAGGGCGGGTGGCAGGAGGGGACGGTGTCTCTCTTGTATTGTGTGGCTAAAAGCGCAGCTTGCGCCGCCGGTAATCGCTTGCAAATCAGCATGGCCAGGACGCCTGCAACCGCCGCCCACCCACTTCCGCTGCTGCACCATATTCACCCACCCCTGCCCACCCCTCACCGCTGGCCGTCAAAGGGCGGCGCCGCCAGCACGTGCCCCCAGCGCTCCCAGGGCCAGATGAACTCAAAGTTGGACAGGTGGTAGGCCAGCCACTCGGCCAGGCGCAGGCGCAGGTGCGGGTCCATCACATTCATGCGCGCAAAGCACTCCCTGCGGGGAAGGACGAAGCAAGCAGCAGGGCAGCAGAGTGATGAGCAGCTGGTGCACTAAGGTGGTGTGCAGCAGGCAGTAAAACGCAGTGCTGCTCAACGCATACGCGTGGCATGCACCAGTGCCAGCAACTGCCTGCAGCCACATCGCCATAACGAGCCGACGCCACCGACCCGCCGGCAGCGGCAGCAGCAGGCGCCTGCCGCCGCGGCGCACCTGATGCATCCCGAGATGCCACGAGGGAAGAGCTTGCGCAGCTTGCAGAGGTCGACCATGAGGGTGGCGTACATGATGGGCTTGAACTGCGGGCGCGGCACGCGCAGCATCTGCCCAAACAGCACCTCCGCCATCAGCGGCTCAAAGGTGTAGGGCAGCGGCAGGCCTGGGCGGGGTGAGGGGGTGGGTGGGGGTAGGGCGGGTGAGGAGAAGCAGGCAGCGCGAAACCGCAACAGGCGTTTTCACGTGTGCGCTGCAGGGATTACCCTACCAGTCCACGCCAACCTCTGTTTCACCACCCCCCAACTCCTCTCCACCCCAGCCCATCCCCTCATGCCCCGCCACACTGCCTCCCTGCCCCTCGGCTCACCGCCCGCCAGCCGCTTGGCGCACTCCACTCGGTCAGCCTCAAAGTAGAAGCAGGTGTCCAGCATGTACTCCTCAGCCACCAGCCGCTCGATGGGCGAGCGGTCGCCCTGCGGCAGCGGCACCGCAGTGGGGTGGGGGTGAAGGTGGGCAGGAACGGGTTGGCTCAGGCAAGGCCGGCCAGCTGGCCCGATTGATAGCACATGGAGAAATGCAGGGACGAAGGGGCCAGCTGGCATGGCGTGATGTGCACACACAGGGTCTTGAATCAAAGGCGGGCACCCCGCCAAGCAACCGCCCCAGGACCAGCTGCCACCCCAACCGCCCACCTCGCTCTTCTCCTTCTCCACCAGGCGCACGATGCCGCGGGGCGGGAAGGCCTCCAGCACCAGGGCACCCACCTGCAGGGACCGGGGAGCAGCACTTGGGTTGAAGCAGCAGCAGCAGCAGGTTTGGAGCGGACGACTGTCATGCGCAGCGCGGCCTGCCCTCACATGCAGTCCAAGGCAGCCGGCAGTCGTGCAGCTGAGGTCCACACGGCCATCGACGTAGTGCTGCTCTGCCCACCCTCAGCCCGCCCCCTCAGCCCCCAAAGGCTCACCAGCGCTTGCGAGGCCCCCTCTGGAAACACGACGGGCACCCCCGCCGGCAGCACCAGCGCCGGCAGGTCGCACCCCTGTGCCTCGGCCAGCAGCTGCAGGTGCGGCTCGTGCAGGCGAGGCACCGAGATGAGCACCCACTGCTGGCTGTCTGCCATGCCCTTCACCGCCGCAAACACCTGGCCCAGGAAGGAGGCACCCCCGTTGTCGCTCCTGCGCAGGGCAGCAAACACAGCCCAGTCAGCTGGGACACAGACTGCGGCAACCACATTGTAGCATTATTGGCTCAGCACAGATGTAAAGATCTGTCACTCTCTCGTCGCAAGCCGCAGGAGCCACTTGATGCAGGCAGTGGCATGCGCCAGCATCAACTGGCTGCCTGGGCCAACATCAACAGCACGCAGTCGCCCTTGTGCAACCAAGTGCACCAACTCACTCTGCCACGAGGTCGCTATCATTCTCGTCCTTCTTCACCGCCGCCGAAAATGGGCGCAGCGAGGGCTGGGTTGAGCGCGGCCGCTTGCCCAAGTACGCCGCCGCCGCCGCCAGCAGGTCAGCTACCGCGTCTGGCACAGACTCGGCCAGCTCAGGACCGCCCCAGGGCAGCGCCATCAGGGCTGTGTACACCAGGTGATCCGCGTACGGCTGCCAGCTGCGGCCGTCGTCGCCGGCCGGAGCTGCGGCAGCGGGTGGTGGGGAACGGACGAGCGACGATGGAGGGACCACAGCAGGCGAGGCTTCGGATTGCCTTCCTGTGGCATTGCCAGGTGCATTCCCCGCTGGCAAATGGCAGGGAATCCACCAGCCGGCACACGTGCAAGGCCTGCAGAACAACAGCCAGACACCTTGCTCAAAACACCCCTGCCTCACCCGAGTCTGCTAGGGCCAGCGCAGCGTCAACCAGGGCGCGCAGCGCCGCCACCACGCTGGCGGCGTGCAGCACATTGGTGACCACCAGCGCGGCTGCAAACCGCAGCAGCAGGCGTGCACGCCGCATGTCGCCGCCGGGCTGCAGGCAGAGCGTGAGCTCGCCGGCTGCACGCTGCACCAGGCCACGCACCAGCTCCGGGTCGTCCACATTCAGCAGGCCTGCGGTGGACAGCGTGGGGTGAGGCAGCAGCAGGCAGGTGATCTTGCAAGCTCGAAGAAGGTCAGGTGTGCATGTATGGCGGATGCTGCCAGTCGTGCGGCAGCATCCGCACGACTCAAGGTAAATTGAAGTGCCTGCTAGCCACACAACATGCTGCCTACTCTCACTGCTGAAAACGCGGATCTGCTGCCAGACTACGGCTCTGCCCATCACATGTAGCCCTTGCAGCCAAAGCATCCCAACCTCGCTCACCTACGAGCAGCGCGTACACGGGCGCCTTGGCTGCCAGCTGCACCGCGCAGTCCAGCAGCTGGGCGGCCACCAGCGGCGGGTTGTTGCGCGCCTCCCGCCGCACCTGCCGCACCAGCCCGCTCGTGGCATCCTCATCCAGCACAATGTGGCCCTCCTGCCGGAGAGGTTCAGAGGGCAGCAGTGTGGGGCTGGGTTGCTGCTGGAGCGACAACACAGCAGGGGCAGCACACTTGAGGACTGCATGCATGCCGCGTGGGGCCTGGCTGCCTGGCCATCGACAGCTAACGCAGGACAGCACTTCCTCTGCTGTGCACAGCACGTGCGTGCATGCGGATGCACAAACAGCACTCCGCCCGCACCTTGGGGTCCCCCACTTGGATGAGGGCAGCCAGCAGCGCCTTTGCGGGGTCCACAACCTCCTCCTCGCGCCGCCGCTTCTGGCCGCCGCCGCCGTAGCCGCCGCCGCCATAGCCGCCGCCGCCGCCGCTGTAGCGCCGGTCCATTGCGACCTTGGTGCTGCTGCAGGTGAAGTGGCAGCAAGCTGTGTGAGTACAGTGTCGCAGGTGCAGCACACACCTGTGTTGCGAGGAGTGAAGCAGAGTGGCGGCGACGGCGGCGGCGGCGGCGGCGACGGCACAGGCGTGCAGGCAGGGCATTGCAGCATGCAACCAGCACTCACATGTCGATCTAACTGCTAGCTGCCGGCCACCAAGCCCGCCAGGAAGCACAGAAAAGCCGCGATGGCTCGGCTCCCTGCCGCCTGCCTGCTCGACAGGCGTTGAGCGCCCTGATCGCTTGTGCAGCGGCAGGATGGTGCGCCAGAACAGGCAACAGCTGCTCTTGCTCCCCCAGCGGCCCATGCCGGCTGCATGGGCTCGGCTCGCACTTGGAGGCGCACCCACCACTGCTTGGCCTTTCCTTGTGCTCAGCCCGCGCAATTGCTCGTCATAGCGACGCCACAGCTGGAACGCCGCTACAGCAAGTTTGCTCGTTTAACCGGCTGGCAGCAGGCGGCGCCCGCGGCACCATGACGGCGCAGCAGGAGCTGCGGCCGCTGGAACTGCCGGCGGCGTGGACGCCCGCTTGGTGTGCCGAGGCGGCTGGAGCGCTGGACGCCGCCTCCCGGGCAGGACCGGCCGCCCTGAAGGCCGTGCTGCCCCAGGAAGTGGTGTGCGGCCTGCTGGAGCGCTGCCACCAGCTGCTGCAGGGCGAACCCACGCTCCTCGAGGTATGGCCGAAGGCGGAGGGGCAGGTGCCTGCAGTGGCACGTCCTGCCTTGTTGCTGTTGCTGGGTGCCAGCTTTTGGTTGACGCAGCCTGTGCGGCATTGGTACAACACCGGCAGCTCATCCCTGCTGCTTGGAGCCAGCCCGCCTCTCCCCCGCTGCCCATTGTGTTTGCCCACCCGGTGCATGTGTGCAGGTGGCGCCGCCCGAGGGCTCGCGAGTGGTGGTTGTGGGCGACACGCACGGCCAGTTTCACGACGTCTGCCGCATGTGAGCAGGGCGGGGCATGCTTGTGCATGCCTGCTGGCCTGAGCAGGCCTTGATGTACTGCAGGTGCCGGTTGTTGGCTGGTGCCCTCGTTCGTACCTCACCCTTCGCTGCCTGTGTGCCCGCTGCTGTGCAGGCTGGAGGTGGTGGGCAGCCCCTCGCCCAGCAACGTGCTGGTGTTCAACGGCGACTTTGTGGACAGGGGAGCCTGGTGAGCAGAGCTGCAGCCTGCAGAGTGTCGAGTGCTGTTGGCACACCCGCAGCTGCTTGCACAGCAATGTGTGCCGCACCCGCCGTCCCAGCACCCACAACACGGCTTGTGCCTGCCTGCAGGGGCCTGGAGACCCTGGTGCTGCTGGCAGCCTGGAAGCTGGCGATGCCAGCTGCTGTGTTCCTGCTGCGGGGCAACCATGAGAGCGCAACCTGCACGCTGATGTACGGCTTCAAGGGCGAGCTGCTGGCCAAGTACGGCAAGCGCGACTGGCGGGTGCGTGGGCGTACGAAACGGTGGTTGGGGGGGTCTGCCATGGTCACGGATGAAGCATGATGGGTGCTGCAGGCAGCAGGGAATGCCAGCTGGGCCGAACAGCAGTTCAGGGCATGCTTGCCGCAGCTTAGGCCTGGACCAGTCATTTGCTTGCCAAGCAAACCTGCTGCACCCCCTCACCACTGCTGCAGCCTGTGTATGCGGCATGCAAGCGGCTCTTCTCCTCGCTGCCGCTGGCGGCCCGCATCGCTGAGGCCACGCTCGTGCTGCACGGCGGGCTGTTCAGGCGGCAGCCGCAGCGCGGCGGCGGGCAGGGCAAGAACAAGCGCAAGCGGGCGCTGCCGCTGCTGCACGGTGAGCTGCGGTGCCCTTCTCTGCTCGGCTGCAGCATCGTATGTGCTGGGCAGCCTGTGTGCATCACTCTGAAGGTCTGCGTTGCTTTGGCTGTGGCAAGCTTGGCAGCGGCACAATCATGCTCACCGTGCCCCCTCGCTCTCATGCCCGCCTGCAGGCCTGGAGGATGTGACGCTGGGCACGCTGGAGGACCTGCGGCGTGCCGGCAAGGGCGGCATGGACCCCAACGGGCTGGGCGTGGCGCGGCTGGCATCAGACGTGCTTTGGAGCGACCCGGTGGGTGGTGGCAGAGGATGTGTGAGACCTGCAGAGCTTCCTGTTGCCGTTGGTTATGCTTGCAGAAGCTCGTCTGCTTGCTTGTCTGAGGACTGCAAATGCTGCCAGCCTGGCTGCAGGTGGCTGAGCCTGGGTTCCGCACCAACGACGCGCGCGGCGTCGGCATGGTGTTTGGCCCTGACGTGACCGAGGTGCGGGCGGGCAGCAGAGGCTGGCTGCTTCACTTGCTGGCTGCAATTGAGCTGCTGGTGCCTGCCACTGCTGCTGCTGCATGCCGCTGCTGCCGTTGCAGACAAGCCTGCCTGTTGTCTTTTGCCATGCTGCTGCGCACTTGTTTGCTCACCCTCTGGTCAACCCCTCCTCCCCTCTCACTTCTGCCCGCAGCGCTTCCTGACTGAGAACGGGCTGAGCCTGGTACTGCGCAGCCACGAGGGGCCGGACGCGCGGGATGGGCGGGAGGACATGCAGCCCATGAGCGGCGGCTGGACGCTGGACCACGACACACCCGCCGGCAAGCTCATGACCGTGTTCAGGTGCGGCGTCGTGGGTGGGAGGCGGGCAGCCGTTGGCAGGCGGGGAGGGCTGCAAAGGTTTGCAAGGCCGGACTGCCACGCTGAAACGCTGCACGTGTGGTATGGTCGAGCAGCTCAGCATATTGTCATATCGCTCGGCCATGCTCAACTGCTGCTACACACCTTCGCGCCGCCCTGCTCCTGCAGTGCACCTGACTACCCCCAGTTCATGCCCGACGACACGGAGCGGTACAACAACCTGGCGGCAGTGGCGGTGCTGACGGGGCCCGGCTGGGCCACGCCAGACATGCAGCAGTATGCAGCGGCGCACCCACGGTGCGTGGGGTACACCTGAAGCAGGCACAGCGGACAGGGAGCATGCTGCTTTGCAGAGTTGCCTGGAGGTTAGCATTCCAAACAGTCGGTTGCTGTGGAATGCCAGACATCCTGACGCCATCCTGATCGCCTGCCTTCCATTGCCCAGGCCCGAGGCGCAGCCCTACTACGATCTGTGGGTGCCCGACTCGGATGAGGAGTGGGAGCCGGCAGCTAGCGATGCCAGCGGCATGACCGACGTGCAGCGGCCCACCGCCTCGGTGGCCAGCGATGCCGCCACGTTTCAGGATGACACGCAAGCGGCGGCGGCGGCGGCGGGCGGCGAAATAGACAGCCTGCAGGCTGGTAGTGCGGCGGCGGCAGCAGCAGCGGCAGCAGCGGCAGCAGCGGCGGAGGAAGACGTGTCGGCAGACACGGGTGTTGCGCTGGAGGGTGCGGGTGCAGGCGCGCCGGCGCCCCTCAAGGTGCGCCTGCCGGGCGCTGCCCCCGCCGGCGGCAAGCAGGAGCACGAGTGCAGCAGCCCCAGCCGTAAGCGCAGCAGACGGCAGCAGTCTGGCGCTGGCATGGCCAGCGGCAGCGGTGCGGCGGCAGAGAAGGATGCGGCCTCGGCAGACACAGCAGTGGCGGTGGAGGCGGCGTGAATCACATGGCGTGAGTCACATGCCGGCAGTACCTCATGCGGCAGCCGCAAAACGCCACCACATTACCCTGTTTGACCATTGACTGCGCCCCCTGACCATGCCTCTTTCATCCACCGACCGCACTGTAACCGCACTGAGCCCTGAGCGCTGCCGGGCAAGCAAGGCGATGCAGTGAGGGCGGCGTGGGTCTTGGCACGACTGCTCGCAACGTGCCGCCATGGGGCACTTTTTCTCTTTTGCATTCGCGGGCGCGGGCCACGGGCAGTGCATCATTCCCTGTGCCCAAGCTGGGGAGCCGGTCTGAGGGCCCGTTGGCTGCAGGTCGGGGCCAAAAAGCGCCGTCGCTGCTACCGTCCCGCTCTGAGCAGCTTCGGGCAGTGCTGCTGAACGGGTTGGCAGGTGCGCAGCGCGGTGCCGGGCGCTGTGGCGTTCCCGCGGGCTGGCCCCTGGCCGCCTTTTGCGTTTGCGAGCGAGGCCGCAGCCCCCCTGCTGCCTCCGAGCAGGCCGAAGTTCCGGAGCGCCCGATGGGCAAGCGCAAGAAGGAGGAGGGGGCCGCCGCGGCCGACGCCTCCGACGGCTCCCCTGACGGCGCCACCGACGATCAGCCGCAGCCCGCCAAGCAGCAGAAGAGCGCCGCGGCCGCACCGTCCACTGCCACAGCCAACACAACGGCGCCCGTCAATGCCACGGCTGCAGCCAAGCCCAAGCTGCCGCGCCCAGGTGCGCGGCATGGGCTTGAGCTTTTACCCTCCTCGACTGCTTGCTGCCTTCCCAGCGGCGGGAAAGCCGCAAGCGCCTCACCCGCTGCTCCTTGCCTGCCTCCCGTTGCAGAGGGGAAGCACATGTGCCCACGCTGCAGCAGTGAGGACACCAAGGTGCGCAGGGCAGCAGCACTGTGCACTGCACTGTGTGCCTGTCGGGCAATGCTAGCCTAGGGACTTCTGCCGCTGTTTGTTCCTGCACAAACATGCCAGCTCAATGCCTGCATCCGCTCTGCAGTTCTGCTACTACAACAACTACAACATCAAGCAGCCGCGGTTCTACTGCCGGGTGAGGGCCGCCATGCTGTGCACATGCCTCGGCTGCTGGCCGGCGGGCCGTGCAAGGTGCTGCTCAGTGGCTGCTCGCAGGGCACTGAGTTCTGTGCCATCCACCCCGCCTCCCTTGCTCATCCACCTGCAGACATGCCAGCGGTACTGGACCGCAGGAGGCACGCTGCGTGACGTGCCGCCTGGCTCGGGCCGCCGCAAGAGCAAGTCGGCTGCGGCGGCAGCCAAGGCGCAGAAGGAGGGCGGAGGGGACTCGCAGGCCGCGCCCGCAGCAGGCAGCAGCGGCGCAGCGGCCGGCATGGCGCCCCCGCTGGGCTGCGGCGGGCCAGTGGGCATTGTGCCACCACTGGGCGGCCTGAATGGCTTGCCGCCGCTGGGCGGCCCAGGTGGCATGATGCCGCCGCTGGGCGGCACTGGCCTGCCGGGCGGGCTGGCCTTCCCCTTGGACCCCATGGCGCCCTATGGCATGCCCTCGGTGAGTGGGCGCTGCATGGGGTGGCACCAGGGGTGGCACCAAGGGTGGCTGGTAGAAGCGTGGTTGTTTGGGCCCCTTGGTCCGGCCCCTCGGTGGTCCGTGTGCCGGCGCATAAACAGCGCCTTGCCACCCGCTCCCCAACCAAACGCTCACTGTTCCTACTGTCCCATCCATTTGAACGCAGCGGGGCATGCTGCCCATGAACAAGGCGGCGGTCATCGACCCGGCTGCAGCAGTGGTGGCAGCAGCTGCCGCCCGCATGGTGGAGCCGCTGACCAACGGCGGCTCGCTGGCGCGGGCAGCAGCCGCGGCGCTGCTCAATGAGCCCCTGATGGCTGCCTTCCACCCGATGCCTGGCTTTGGGGGCGGGGGCAGCGCGGCTGCGGCAGTGGGCAGGGCTGCAGATGCCCCGGCCATCTCGGCTGCCGGCTCGGCGCAGTCGGGCGGCAGTGCGTCTGAGCAGCAGCAGCAGCCCCGCCAGCAGCAGCAGCAGCAGCAGCCTCGCTTGGATGCCAGCTCCTTGGCCGGCGATGCAGCAGCAGCCATCGCAGCCATGGCAGCGGCGGCGGGTGGAAGCGCCTCCCCTGCGGCGCCGCGGCAGCAGCAGGGCACGGCAGGGCCGTGGGCGGCAGCCCTGCAGGCGATCAACCAGCAGCTGGGCGGCAGCTCCAGTGGCCCGGCTGCGCCATGGCCGGGAGGGGGCGCTTCCTCTGCCTCGCAGCCGCCGCTCTCGGCGGGCGGCATGCCTAGCGGCAGCAGCTTGTGGGGCAGCGGGTATGGCGGCCCAGCCGCGGGCTGGCCACGCTTGCCCCAGCAGCAGCAGGGCGTGTTCAACCCGGTGGCAGCGGCTGCAGATGCGGCCAGCATCCTGGCGGCCGCGGCCCGCGGCGCGCTGCCGCCGCCCATTGCCCAGGGTGGCCTGCCGCCCGGCCAGATGGAGGCGCGCATGATGGGAGGGTACCCTGGTCCCGGCTGGCCTGGCGACAGCTGGCGCGGCCTCGGCGGTGGCCTGGGTGCACCGCCCGGCTGGGGCGCTGTCCCTCCAGGGCTGGGTGGGCCCAGCGCTGCTGCGGCGGCCGGCCTGATGGGCGGCCCACCCGCTGGCATGCAGCAGCTGGCTGGGCTGAGTGGCTTGGGCATGGCACTGGGTGACTCGCGGCTGGGTGGCGCGCTGCTGGGCTCCCTGGGAGGCGCCACCGGCGGCACCACTGCGACAATGCCTGCACAGAGCGTGGCCAGACCTTGACCTTGACGGCACTGGGGTTGTTTTTGCGCCCGTGCTCCTTGCCACATCCATTTCATTGCCTGTACCATGTACTCTTTGTTTCGCACAAACTACCAAGCTCCGCCATTTTGACAGCCTCTTCTGCTGCTATTTTGTATCTCTACACCACCCGCAAGCTTTCAACTCTGCAACTTGGCACCTCATTCCAACCCGCGCCAGGGTACAGGCAGGGGCCTAGTGGCCAGGGAAGCTGATTTCGCTGCCGCCGCGGTCTGGCATTTCAGAGGGAGCGCCTGGACTGAACTCAGGCATGGGTGTGCCAGTTGGGACCTCTGTCTCCGGCTGGCGGGCCGGCATCTCGGCAGGCCCAGGCGCAGGCACAATCTGCAGCAGGAGTTGGGATGATAGAGCAGCACTGGGCTGCAGCAGAGCAGGAGTGCAGCGCCCCCAGTTGCGCACCATGGCAGCTGCAACATGATTGGGTGGGGTTGGTTCCTGCTGAAATGCAGACGTAGCCCATCAGGTGGTTGGGGCAGCTTGCTGTTCCGCAGGCTGTGTGCACGGCGGGCGTCCTGCAGACTCCCGCCCAACAGTTGGCGCTCACATCAGGCGGGAACTGGGGCAGCTCGGGCTCAGTGCGCCGGGGCGTCGGCACTTCTGGGTCGGGCCCTTTGGGGGCCTGCAGCAGGGTGGTGGACTGGCGGCATGCCAGGCTCGTTTGCTCTGGTAGCAGCATGTGCAGGCTAGTCAAGCTGGCCCCTCGTCAACAACTGTGGTGCATGTTCGCTGACCAATAAGTGCAACCGCTGCTCCGCTGTTCCCTCACCTCGTCGGGGCGCCAGTTGGGCGGCAGATCCGGCGGCAGCGGGTTGTCAGGCTCCGGGGCAGTCTGCTCCTGCGGGCGCTCGGCTTCATAGTCCGGCTTGGGGATGTTGGGGAATGGCAGCTCCTCACGCTCAGGTACACCCTCACTGGGGCCCTGGCCCTGTTTGGAAAGGGCAAAGGGACAGCACGGGATAGGATTTCGGAGGGCACAGGTTTGGGAAGGCGAGCGGGCGCAGGAAAGCAGTTTCTTGGTAAAGCCGCCCAAGCCAGTCTGCCTGCGCAGGCACCCTCGAATCCAATCCCTACCTGAGTGTGCGACCCCAAGTCAGGGCGGAACAGCACTTCAGGCTGCCCAGGAGCGCTGGCTGCGGTCTGGTGCACAGTGGGCGGTATCTCTTCAACCACTCCGCCGTGGTGCTTGCTCGATGTGTCTTCAGTGGTCATGCTGCGGCGAGCAGCAGCGGCCGCCGGGCGCAGGGACGCCGGCGGCGCAGACGCCCCCAGCCGCGCAGCTGCAGGGCGCCAGCTGCGTGCAGGGATGAGGCAGGCGTTTACAAGCAGGCACAGGCAGGAGGAGGTGTGAGCGCTGGGGTGCCGCACCTGCTGCAGGGCCGGGCTGCAGCCAGAAGCAGGCTGCCACGCATCCTGGCAAGCATGGCGAAACCAGCAAGTGCTGTTACGAGCAAAGCCTGAAGGCAAGGAGGATGCAAATGCATGAGGGCGGCAGTTTAGAGCCCCTTGCTGGCTGACCGTTGTTCCTGCCTTGGACGCCTTCAAACCGATCAGCAGCACCAGCAGCCATGGCCCTGAGGGCAGCAGCAGTCCTGGCCTGCAGGTGCGGCACCTGGAGCGGGGCAACCCTGCTCCCGTGACTGTCGTGCAGCCCTGCCTTGCATCAGCGCGTTGAGCCTTGCCCTCTTGCTGTGCAGGGGAGGCGCCGCACGGAGCCTGTGCAGCCCCAGCGGCAGCCGCGGCGTGGCAACCTCCGCCGCCCGCCTGCTGGCGAGCAAGGGGCCTGATCACCCAGACATTCCCGGCCGCCACCCCGACATCTGGCCTCCCACACCGCACGACAGCCCCGACCCAGGTAAGGGCAGCTTGCCTGCAGCAGTAATCAAGGGATGCTCCCACCAGCGGACGTGCAACGCGCTGGCCGCTGCTGCCGACTCGAGCGCTCGCCATGTCTGGACGCCTGCAGACCAGCTGCCAGGGCAACCAAACCCTGATCTTTATCCGCCGGATGTGGGCACGCCTCGGGACAACCCTGACATGCTGCCGCCACGCGACCCTGCGCCAGGCATGCTGCCTCTCCCACTTCATAGCCAGTTTGTTACAGCCTCCTCCTTCCTTACCGAGCTGCCCTGGGTGCGCCGCTTGCTGCCACACCCGTGCTGCCACCCACCCTTGCCCTCTCCTGCCGCAGACATCTACCCACCGGCGCCAGACATGCCTGAGCCTGGCTCGCCCAGGCAGGGACCCTGGATGGCACTGGGGGCGCCCGGCATGTGTGGGCCCAAGGTGCCGGTGGCCGGCGAGGTGCCGCTGTTTGTGGTCCGGTGCGCTGGGCTGGGTTGGGTTGGGCCGCCTGGACTGGGAAGTTGATAAGAGTTGGCAGCTTACCCACCAGCTGCAGGGTGCCAGATGCCTGCTGTGCAGCATGTTATGGGCCCGGCTTACCTCTCCCACCGTGCAGGGGCCCCACCCACGCTGCCATCCTGGCTGGCCGCCCCCTTGGTGCGGCCCTGCTGCTGAAGACAGACGGTGGCAATGGCCTGCTGGAGGCGTCAGCCACCCAGCGGGCCCTGTCCGTGTCCGGTGGGCGGGCCCGCTGCTTCCACACCGGCGCACCTGCCAGCCAGGAGCAGCCCAGCAGGGGCAATGTGCCTCCAGAGGTGCCGCCCCGCCAGCCCACAGAGGCGCCCGACCAGCTGCCTGCCGGCAGCCCCCCGGTGAGCAAGGCTGGTTGGTGCCAATGGTGGCTTGAATGCCAAGTCCCCACTTGAAATCGCTCATAGTTAGAAAAGCGATTGCAAGCGTGGGGTGCTCAATTGCCTGAGTCATGGGGTTCTCCGCCCCTTGCCACGCTGCAGGAAAGCCAGCCCGGCTACACCCATGCCACTGGAGCGCCCACGGCCCACATTGGCAAGGTGAGGCGGCTGGTGGCTGCTGCCTGCGCCGGATTTGTCTTCAGGCCTGTTCTGCACGCAGTTCGTCACTCTCAGAGCTGTATCAAGAGGAAGTCCTCCCTGCCCCGACAGGTGTCTGATGACTTCGGGGATGTGCCGGACCAGACGGAGGGCGGCCTGCGTGGCGTGAGCCCCAAGGTGAGGCATGCACTGCAGTCATGAGCAAAACAGTGACTGGTTGAGTGACTTGCGTAGCATTGTACGGCATTGGGTGGTTCCAGCTGTCCAGGTTCTTGCCCTCTGCCTTGTGGCGAGCCTCACTTTTAGCCACTGCGCCACCACACCTGTACATGCGCAGGTGGGCCCCAAGGCCAGCCCAGGCACCCCGCTGGACAAGCCGACTGAGGTGCCCAAGCCAGGTGCGGCTGGCTGCTTCTGGCAGTTCTGGATGCTTGGTGGACTTCGTTGGAGGTTGCCCAGTTTGCAGCTGCATCTTTGAGAGTGGCACCTCTCGCCCCTTCTACCCATGCCTGGCCTACACCCCAATCCTACTGTTTGCATCCTGCCGCAGGCTTCCCCGGCGGAGCCACCACCCAGGGCGCCACCAAGCTGCAGTCCGAGGACGCAGACATCGAGCACTAAGAGCTGCGCTGCTAGCACTGCACTGGTGCACTTGGGCTGGCGCCCTCGACGGCAGCGCATCGCCATGGTGCACTGCCCGCCCACCACTGCCTGCTTGTTGTTGCATGCTTGTTGTTGCTCTCGCTCTTCAAAAGGCAGCGCTGTTGCGTGTTGAAGGGGCACAAGCTCCCCGTGTGTCATGCGTTGTGCATGCAAAGGACAGTTGATTGGCAGAAAGCAGCACAGAAGGGGGAGGAGGCAGGAGGAGCTGGTAGTAGTAGAGTGAAAGGAATTGTGTACGTGTACAAGGGAAACATACAAGGAGCGCTCTTGCATAGAAAACCAGCAACCCAGGAACAAAGCAGCAGCTGCTCACAGCATGGGCCGCTCGCCGCCGCTGCTGCCGTGCCGCCGCACAGCCATGGCTCGTGCGGACCCCAGGTCTCGCGCGGAGCCCAGCTCCCCTAGTTCGTCTCCCTCCAGGCTGCCATACTTGCTGTCCATTCGCTCCAGGCTTGCCTTGGGGCTGATCTTGTGCTTGGGCTGCTGGCTGGAACTGCGCCCCGGCAGGCCCAGCGTCTGCAGCCTGCCCACCAGTGGCAAGCTGCTGCTGCTGGCCAGCGGCAAGCTGCTGCCGCTGCCGCTGGCTGCCGTCACCGACAGCAGGCGGCCGTCGCCTGCCAACTCCTTGCCGTTGCTGCTGCCCACCGCTCGCAGCTCAAATTCAGCTGCGTCCTTGCTGCTGCCATTGACGCCAGGGCTGCTGGGCGGCAGCTGGCTGTACGAGCCGCCGCCGCCCGCGGCTGCTGCGCTGCGGCCGCCCAGCCCGCTGCTGCTCCTGACAAAGCCCTCCCGCTCCAGCGAGGCTGGGTAGGAGGGGTGCAGCTGCACATCCCCCAGCTCCGCATCGAAGAGCTGCTGCTCCTCCCCGCCATCCTCGCTGCCGGCCCCCACACCCAGCGAGGGCCGCGCCAGCTGGTGCAGCTGCGCGCGCTTGATGGCTTGCCTGCATGGGGAAGGGGGGGATGGCATGTGACGCAGGGGCTTCGCGAAGCAAGGGAGTGCGAGCTAACCCGCCTTGAGCCGGGCAGGTCAGCAACAGCGGCCCAACACACGCCACAGAGCGCAGGCTAGGCATGCAGTGCCAGCTCAGCTCAGCCACCCAAGGCGCACCATGCCACACAATGTGCACCCCGCCCCTCTGCCCGCTCACTTGATGGAGTAGGAGACGAAGAGCGCGCCCACCACGCACATGAGCGCGCTCACGCCCAGCATGACCCACTCAAACACGGGCGGCGGCCCGCCCTCGCCCTTCACAATGGCGTGGATGTTATCCGCCATGCTGCACGTGGTGGCATGGGGCGAGGGGAGAGGAGGATGGAGGCAGGCCCGCAACTGTACATGAACCGCAGTACGGCCGCCTCGCTTTCGGTCTCGCTCAAGCAGCTGCATTCGTGGAGCACGCGGCCCGGTCCATGTACCGCCCCAGGCCCAGATCGGCAGCGCACCTGCCAAAGTAGGCAAACACGGCACACTCGTAGATGATGCCAACTGCCGACACCACCGTGAATTGCCAGAAGGGGATTGACGTGGTGGCCATTGCAATGTTGAGCTGCAGGGAGGGGCAGGTGGAGAGCACAGGGCGGTTGGAAGGAGTGGGTTGGGTGGCTCGGCAGAGCATCGAGGCAGGCGGCAGCAAGACCGCGCTGACGGCTCGCAGCGGCAGCAAGAGCAGCAGCAGCCGACAACAGTGCAAGCCATCCAGTTACGCACGGTGCCATCAGGCAGCAGCAGCAGCAGCAGCTGCTGCATCCAAACACACCAGGTTGTACGGGATGATGGGCGAGAAGCGCATGATGAGCACCAGCTTCCAGCCGTCGTGCTCGATGGCCTTGTCGATGATGTCCCACCGTTTCCACTTTGTCTTCAGCGTGTTCTCCACCCAGCCGCGGAACAGGTACCTGCAGAGGGCGGGACGGAGCGAGGGACTGTGGGCTGCTGGCTAAGGCACAAGACCACACATGCTGAAAGCCAGCGACCAGCAAGAGGCGCTTTCAGCAGGTCCATCTGCGCAGCTACGGCCCAGCAGTTGCCCAGAGTGAGCCGTCACGCTGAGCATTTCCAGCCCCTGCGCTGCCGCACCTGGCCAGCAGGAAGGCGAGCGCCTGGCCCACTGCGCCGCCCGCCCACACCGCCAGCAGGCCGCGCCAGAAGCCAAACACAAAGCCGGCTCCCAGGATGAGGACCACGCCCGGCAGGAAGAGCGCCACCATGGCCGTGTACATGCCTGTGGCGGGGCGAGCAGCAAGGGAGTGAGAGGGAGCGACGCTGCATCATTGACGGAGCATGCTAGGGCCAGCTGCGTGCGGAGCATGGTGCAACCGCGGCCGCCGTAGCCGCTCCTGCTGCTCCTCGCACCTACAAAGATGCCCCAGCCTGCCCAGCCATTGTGCCGCTGGAACCAGGTCAGCAGGTCGCCAAAGAAGCCAAAGCCCTGCAGGGTTCAGTGTGCGGCAAATGTAGCGGCGTCTCGATGCAGGCACCCCTGGCAGAGTGGCCGCAGCAGCTGCCTGTCCATTAGTGCTGCAACAGGGTGGCAGCAGCGCAGTGTGCACCCCTGCCTGCCCCGGCGTGCCTTGATGGAGACGAGGACGATGAGCGTGATGATGATGCCCAGGATGACGACCTTGGACCAGTGCGACAGCACAAAGCCTAACAGGCGCTTGCAGAACAGCAGCAGCTTCTGCTTGCGTGTGCGCGCGGGCTGCAGGGCAGATGGGCAGATACAGGGGGCGGCATGGTAACGGACAGGTTTGATGCGGCCAACCAGCGCTGGCCCCCCGACAACAAGGCAACAGTGCCCCAGGTCCACATGGGCCAGCACCCGCCACCGCCCTGCCTCTCGGCGCACATGTATGAGTGGCGTCATGCCATCATCGCTAAGCGCGGAGCTGACCAGCCGCGCGTGCTCCGAGTACTCGGCCGCATCTGTGCTGACGGTCTCGCTGTGGGGCGAGGAGCTGCGGCCGATGATGGGACCAGCGGCGGCGGCGGCGGGCGGGAGCGGCGGCGCCGCCTGCTGCTGCACGAAGCGTCCCTCCGCCAGGGGGATTTCCATCCTGTCTGGCGAGCTGCCGGAGGCTGCTAGCAGGGGCCTGACGGGGCTGGGCGTGCCCTGCATAGGCAGCAACCCTCGCGGAAGGCTGCCTCGAGCGCCCGCCACTGGCGGCCGGCGCCTGGGCGCCGCACTGGGAGCTCAGCTGATGTTGGCAGATACCAATAGCCCGGCGAACGGCGGCCCAGGGCAGCTACGCTCGCTGGTCAAGCAAGGGACTCGGCGCACGAGGGCTTTGGGCGGGGCAGGAGGTTTTACACTGCAATTGAGCTCGAGGCTCGGAACGCCCAGGCGCTTGGAGGGAGAGGGCTGCGGCCACTAAAATTCATGCAGCCCGCGAGCAGCTCCTACAGGCCTGACACCCTTCCCAAACGCTCCAGACGAGATCAAAATATGGCGCACTTGAAACATATGCGCGCCAAGTGGCTGGCACAGGCGGGGCTGGCCGCGCCGGCGCCCGTGCCGGCACCTGCGGCCGCCTCTGCCGCCTCTGCACCCCTGCCCAAGCCCGAACAGCGGCCCCAGCAGACGGCGCAGCCCCAGGCGGCCCCAGAGCAGCATCGCGGCACGCAAGCAAATGGAGGCCCCCTGCTGCCCAAGAAGCGGCTGCTGGAGGCTGCAGGGGCGGCGGGCCAAGGGCCAGGGCCCGGGCAGCAGGACAGGTGCGCCTGCGCCCAGTGCACCGACCGGCGGCGGTCAACCCGCCGAGTTTGAGCGCTCGACCGCCTGCCCTGCTCATTCGCTGCCGCTGCTGTGCCACACATAGGTGCTGCCCATCGTTCATTCACTCCTCAAGCTACTGCTCCTGCTGCCTGCAGCGCGGCTCCAGCGGCGGCGCCACCAGCCAAGAAGCCGCGGCCGACCGAGGCAGCACCCATGAGCAAGGCGGCGGCGGCCGCGCTTGACGAGGCGGCGGTGCTGCCAGCAGCCACGCAGCAGCAGCAGCGGCGGCAGCCCAAGGCCGGGCCGCGACCCAACGCAGACAGCAAGCCGCGCCCAGGCGCAGCAGCAGCAGCAGTGGGCAAGCCGGGCAAGCGGGAGGGCGAGGCCGGCGCCGCCAAGCCAGCCAAGGCTGAGCGGGCCGCCGGCAAGGAGGCCAGCCGGGGCGTCTCTGAGAAGGCTGCCGCCAAGGCAGCTGCAGCGGAGCGGGCGGCAGCAGAGCGGGCAGCAAAGCGAGAGGCGGCAGCTGCTGCCGCCGCCGAGCGACCCGCCAAGAAGGAGAAGGAGGCAGGCGCCAGCAAGGCCGCACCAGCGGCAGCAGGCAGGCCGGCAGCAGCACAAGCAGCAGCACCGGCACCCACAGCAGCAGCAGCAGCCAAGGATGCAGCTGGCAAGGCGGCAGCAGCCAAGGACAAGCTGTCACCGGCAGCGGCGGGCAAAGACAAGGGTGACAAGCCCGCCAAGGCGCCGCGGTCGCAGCCCCTGGCCAACGGCCGCCCCGCCAAGCCAGCTGCGGCCAAGCCCGCGGCGGCCAAGGCCGCACCCGCAGGCCCAGCTGCGGGGCTGAAGCTGGAGCAGCAGGCGCAGCAGGCGCAGCAGGCGCAGCAGGAGCATGCGGGCAGCAACCCATCCAGCATGCAGCGCGAGGGTGCGCCGCCTGCAGCCGAGCCGCGCACGCAGCAGCAGGTCACGTCGCGAGCACGGCCGGCGGGCGCAGCGGCAGCCATCAAGGCTGAGGCGGCGGCGGAAGGGGAGGTGGGCAGTACCAGCCTGGGCACGCCTGTGGAGTTGCTGCTGGCGCCTACAGAGCCCACCCAGCCCATGGGCGAGCTGGTGGTCTCCATGTTCAAGGGCCACGGAGAGCTGTGGGAGGCGCTGCGCTCGCGCTGGCCTGGTGAGCAGCGCATGGCAGGGGGCAGGAGGTGTGCTGAGCAACCGGACCATAGGCGCTTGTGCGGTTGCATGGTGCACTGGACGTGTGACACAACATGGCCATGCGCGATATGCTGCTGGCTATGCCTACACGGAGCAGCATGCTTGCTTGCTCGTCCAGGGCTCCAGTGAAACCTGCATGGACCACCAGGCGTGCACAGCCTGGCAGCCGTTTTTCCCCAGCTGCAGCATTTCGCTCATGTGCTGCTGCTCTACCTTCACCTTCACTGCAGAGCGGCTGGCAAAAGTGGGCGACGGCGCCAGCCTGCTGCGCTTGGTGTATCAGGACTCTGACGGGGACTGGCTGCTGCTGCAGCCGGAGGCGCCTTGGCAGCTGTTCACCCGCACCGTGCGCAAGCTGGTGGTGCAGGCGCACAAGCCCAAGAAGGCGGCAGCAGCACAGCAGGGGGCAGGCATTAAGGCACCAGCAGCAGCAGCGGCAGCGCCAGCAGCAGTGAAAGAGGAAAGCAAAGCGGAGGCGCCAAAGGAGGCTGCTGCTAAGCCCGCTGCACCTGCCATCAAGGTGGAGGGTGCAGCAGGGGCAGGGAAGTGAAGTGCGCCACCCCATGGTGCACGCTGCCGCCCTGCGTTTGCAAGTAGCTGATGTGTCTGCTCTGATTTCGCTCGCTTGTGCTCCCACATTGCTGACCGCTCGCCTGCCCTGCTAGCTCGTCTTTCAACGTACGCCTCCCTTGCTTTTCATATTGCAACCTCGTACAACCACCATTACATGCTCTCGACCTGCACCTAACCCTTTCTTTCCCTGACCATCCTTGTCTTGACCGACCTTTTTCTGTGCACATGACCACCACTAGCCTGTCAACGCTCATTGCGTGTCACAAGGACAAGAATCCAGTTGGGCATGCGGAAGAGGATCAGCGATGCTGCCGGGCCTGCCATGGGCACATGCCCCTCACAGCTCCTGCTGCTGCAGATTGCCCCACTTGGCCTGTGCAGTTTGGTCAGCCAGCTGAATGACGTGCCGCACAGCCAGTGCCACAACCACCGCCACCAGCACCACGACAGCCAGCACGATCCCCTGCATGGGCACAGCGGCATGGAAGAATCAACTGCATAAACAGACAGGGGACATCAACGAGCATTCCTGGCAATGCAAGGGCAACGTGGAGAGACGTCGCTTTGTGCTTGTCGCTCCGATGCATTATGCAACTGAGCCCGACCAACAGCTATGCACAACAGACTCGCACCTGCAGAACCTGCTGTCGGCGCGCCGCAGCCAGCTTGGCGCGCTGCTTCTCCTCCGCAAGCCGCTGCTTCTCCTCCTTGCTCAGCTTCCGCCGCGGCTGCTGCTCCTGCTGCACACCCTGCTCCGCCTCTGGGCCTGCCGCGCCGCCTGCCTTGCCTGCTGCTGCTGCCGCCGTTCCGGGGCTGCCGCCTCCGCCCTTGGCCGCCGGCTCCGCTGCCTCAGCAGCTGCCGCTGCTGCCACCTTAGCACATGCGGCATCACAGGGCAGCAGCCGCAGCGAGGTGCCGGCATCGTACGCTGCACTGCCAGTGGCCGCCTGCAGCATGCGCTGCACCTCGGCACAGGAAAGCTTCTCCTTGCGCCGCTTGCAGGTGCAGCGCACAGTGACCTCTTGAGAGCAGCCATCCGAGGAGCATGGGCCCTCGTGGCAGTCCCGTGCACACGTGTGTGGGCAGCCCGGCAGCTGGCGGTGGCAGGTCTTGCCGCAGCACAGGCGCGCCGCGGGCAGCACTTGTGCGGTCACCTCCCGGCACACAAAGCCTGCAATCAGGGTGGCAGGTTGCGGTGGTTGCCGTGGTGGTAGCTTCCATGTTGGCAACTGGGGTGCAACACAAGTGAAGAAGCAAGCAGCTTGGATGCCTCCTCAGGCCCACTGCAAAGCAGGCCTTGCTCACTCAGGGTGGTCTTGCCGCAGTGGCAGGGCCGGGTGATGGGCTGCTCGCACGCCGGGCAGGCCTGGCTGGGCGGGTGGCATGGCAGCGGGCAAGGGTGCTGGCAGGTGCCGCGCGCCACCTGGCAGGGCAGGCTGCACTGCCTGCATGGCTGGGCCTCCGGGTCATGGCACCCCGCCTGGCAGCTGTGGTTGCCGCACGCCAGCGGCCGCCCGCAGCGCTGCTCGCATGCAAACGGCGCTGCGCTGCTGCAGGGCAGCGACACAGTGGTGTGCCCGCCAATGCAGGAGACGGGCACAGGGACTGCACATGCGGGGCACAGGGTGATGTGGCCGCCTGGCGTGCGTGGCAGCCTCTCCAACAGCCGCCGCGCCTCTGCAGCTGCTGCCTGCGCCGGTGGCACTTGCTGCTGCTGTGCCGCCCGCTGCTTGCTGCTCGCACCGCCTGGTGCTGGGCCCACGGGCGCCACAGGAGGCGGCGGGGCTGCATACTGTGGCACCACAGGAGGCGGTGGGTCGTGGCACACCTGCTGGCCGCATGTGTGCCCACATGCCAGCGTGGTGGCGCAGCCAAAGGGGCAGGGCGGGCAGGGGCCAAAGTGGCAGCCGTGCGGCGGCAGCGCTGCTGCGTGACGGCACAGCCGTGGCACCGGGCAGGGGTGGCTGCACCGCGGCGGCTTGGCTGTCGACTCCCGCCCGCATGGCACACTGCAATATTGGCAAGCAGAAGCAAGGAAGCGGGTGGGACAACGCTGCAGGTGCAGCACATCTGCAGCATGGCCACAGGACACAGATTGACATAGCCCCAAATCAACAACTAAACGAACAACATGCCGCACCTGTAGCTCGTCTTGCCGCAAGCGCAGCTGATGCGTGCCGACAGCGGGCAGGGCGCACACTCGCCGCTGTGGCATGGCGCCGGGCACCTGCAACAGCAAGGGGTCGCCTCAAGGCTGAGCGTGCAATGCCAGGCGTGCTTGCCGACAACAGCCCAAACCGTCTTCCTGCCCGCTGCAGCGGCTGCCCTTCCCCTCTGCACGCACCTGTGGTTGCGGCACTTGAGCCAGCGGCCGCACACCTCCTCGCAGGGCGGGCAGCTCACGCCGTCGCAGCAGCGGCGGCGGCAGGGGTGCCGCCCACACGACCGCGTGCTGGTGCAGCGCCGCTCGCAGCGGAATGCGCCCTCCTGGCACTGCAAGGCGGTTGGGGTGGGTGAGAATGAGTGGGCTAGGCTCCCTTCAAATTGTGCAATTGCCATGCCGCTGCGATCAGAACTGTCATGGTCCAACCAACAGCACAAACCGTTTGCAGTATTGCCAACCCACAACAGTGCACTGGATCCCCTCGCCTGCATCGTGCGCTGCGTCTTGCCGCACTCGCAGGAGCGCACCACCGTCTCGCGGCATGTCTGGGGGCAGGGCCCCGTGTGGCACCGCTCGTGGCACGCGTGCACGCCGCAGCTCAGCAGCTTGCCGCCTGTGGCAGGGCGAGCAGCGGTGGGGCTGTAGGCATGCCTCCCTCTCACATATAAGAGAGCCAGCGGCATACCATGTAATACAAAACCGCAGGCAACAGGAGTCGGCCTCACATGTCTCTCCGCAGGGGGGCACCACCACATCGCAGGCCGCCTCTGGCAGCTGCGTCTTGCCGCAGGGGCAGGCCTTAGGGCCCGCCAGCTTGCAGGCACCGCACTTGCCGGCGTGGCACACCTGCAATCATGCCGCAGAAAAGGAGCACGCAGCATTACTTGGGCTGGCTGGCAACTTATGGGCAATGGGGAGGGGTCGGCAGTGACATGATGACTTGATGCCCTGCACTGCTGCCTGCGCTTTGTTGCCACCTGGCTGCTGTGACTGCACAGCCCACTTCAGACCTACCTCCTCGCAGCGGTGGCGACCGCAGCTCAGCAGCTTGCCACACACACGGCCACACTGCAAGCAGCGGTGGGGGTTGCAGAGCAGCACTTGTCATGTGCAGAGCAGTAGCTGCTGATGGGCTACTGAGCAGGTGCCCAGCAGTTGAGGAGCATGGTGGCTCTGCGCAGCCCAGACGTTACGACAAGCACGACATAAACGCCAACCTTCATCGCAGCGCACCTGCAGCACGCCCTTCTGGCTGCACGGCAGCTGCTCCGTCTCGGCGCCGCATCGGCACGCCACATCCGACACCAGGGGGCAGGGTGGGCAGTCGCCATCGTGGCACACTGCGCTGCAGGTGTGGCCGCAGGGCAGCTCCGCGCCACAGATGCCGCCGCAGCTGAACTCGTGGTGGCCGCATCGCTTGTCTGTCACCACGGCTCCGCAGAAGCAGCTGGCGCTGACCACGCGCGGGCAGGGAGGGCAGGGACCTGCACAGCGGGAGCCAAGGGGGGGGATAGGTCTCACAAGTGCTGCCTACAACCAGCGCTGCGTGAACGTCCTAACTCGCTGTCGCTTGTATGTCGGATGTGTAGGAGCACACGCTCGTCGCACAGGGCTGCCACCTGCACTCACCCGGGTGGCACAGCAGCATGCACGGGTGCCCACACCCCTGCGCCGGCCGCTCGCACCGCTCGCCACAGCTGTGGCAGGGAGGCATCAGCAGCGAGTCAGTTGAAAGGCATGCTGGCGGGGGTGTGTAGGCACGCAAGGGTGCCCTTGCAACGTTCGCCATCTCGAACCTCTTACTTCATTTCACGCCAGCACACGTGACCACTGACCACAGTGCAAGTGTGCCCCAGCGCACCTGTGCGCCGCGTTCCAGGGGTTGAAAGGCGGCGCCTCCTCCTTGCCGCACCAGCAGAAGTAGCCGGAAGGCACGGCCTCATACTCCGCCCTGCAGCACAAGGCAGCGGGTGCCATGCGAGAGCATGTGAGCTAGCCATGCATCCAGGGGCGTGCTTGTGTATACTATGAGCGCAGGTGAGCACAGGATTGCCGCCAGGCATGGGAGACTGGTTGTTGATTCCAGCTGCCTAACCAGTGAAGGTGCAGCTGAGCAGCCAACCTTGCAGTCCCTACCTGCACTTGGGGCAGGCCCAGCAGGCAGAGTGCTTGGGCTTGGGTGCCCCCGGGAACAGCGGCTGCGCCTGCACCGCCTTCTCGGCGGCTGTTGTGAGCGTGCGGCGCGCCCATGACTGCACGCAGGGAGACAGTTGCAGTTGGGGATGGCAGTTTGGTGCACACGTGTGCAACAGTTGATCACTGGACGGACATGCGCAGGGTAGGTAAGGTTGGCAGATTTCAATCAAGCAACACAGGATGACCGGGACCGCCCTGCAGGCTGGCACACCTGGATGCAGGGCAGGTGCATGACCGCATAGCAGCCGGAGCTGCAGCTCCACACGGGGTCCGCGGGGCGGATGCTCTCCAAGCAGATCATGCAGCAGGCGGCCTCGCCCGCAGCCGACAGCAGGTGCTCCTTCACGCGCTCCACGCCCTCCTGTTGTAGCAGGGGCAAGAGTGGGGAGCGGCCGGTGAGGTTGTTACTCAGCAAGGCTGGCTGGTGCGAGGGAAGTCTAGGTGCACAAGGCTTGTGCATATTGCCACGAGCGATGGGGACATGCAGTAGTCGGTTGCCGGCAATAAAGTCGGTTGCCGGCAATGCAGTGGGTTGCCGGCATTCCAGTAGACGGTTGGCAATGCAGTGGGTTGCCGGCAATCCAGTGGGTTGCCGGCAATGCAGTGGGTTGCCGGCATTCCAGTAGACGTTGGCAATGCAGTGGGTTGCCGGCAATCCAGTGGGTTGCCGGCATTCCAGTGGGTTGCCGGCATTCCAGTGGATTGTCGGCAATCCAATGGGTTGCCGGCAACCGACTTTTCTCACAACAACAACACCATGCAAGGGCGGCCGCAATCAGGCCTGCCGATGACCCAACCAACCACTCCAAACATGTTGCCCGAAGGCCGCACCTCGAAAGCAGCATCGGCATCTGCTTCACCAATGGCCTCGGCGCCTGTGCGGCACGCAGCCGCATATGACTCAAACAGGGCCTGCAGCACCCGCGCATCGTCGCCTTCCGCAGCCGCCATCCTGGCGCACTGCCCGCTAGGGCTGCTGTGCTGCGGCTTGTGTTGCTGGCGCTCAAAGGGCGCCTAGGCGCAGCCTCCAGCAAGCAAGCAAGCTGCAGGAGGCCTCAGCGAGCGCCCTGGGGTGGCGCAGCGGCTGTAGTGGGCTCCTTGGACACTGGGATTTCAAGGGATGGCTTGTACAGGTGGTGCACAAATGCCGCGCCCGCCTGCAGGTCGGACAACGTGAGGCGAGTGGGCATGGGGCTACGAGACGAGCAACAGCTCGTGAGTGGGTAGCCTGCACAGTGCCTCCCATGCTTATACTCACAAGCAGGCTGCCAAGCGCCACTGCGTAGCTCTTCAGGTAGCTCATCCGGGGGTGGGGGGCTGGAAAGGGCCGGGTTGGCGGCGGCGGCAGTGGCGGCGGCGGCAGTGAGCCCAACTGCTAGCGGGTGAGCAGCAACAAATGTGCGGAGATCACGCCTGCGGCAAGCTGTGGACAGCTCGGCGACCGCTGCAGCCGCTGCAGACAACGTCGGCACGAGCAGCGGCGCTGCCAGAGCTTCCCGTGCGCTGCGGGCAGCCCCTACGAACTGTACAGTTCGATCAGTGCATCAAGCATCCATGGGTTTCTCGCGGCAAGCCTGCCTCACCCCGCTGGAACTGGGCACGGCTTGCTGGCGCTGTCGCCTGTCCTATGGTTGTGCGCTGTGTTGTCGCAGACACAATGGCTAAACGGATAAGCAGCCACAGACAAGCGTGATGCCCATGCAAACGCAGGCGGCGCTCGCGGCGCGGCACCGAACGGGGCAGCCAACGCGCAGTGATGAACCTCTCAAATAATCGACATGTATCTCAGACAGGGTACGGAAAAACTGGCCTGCCTCGCGAAGCGAGTCCGACAGGCTTATTCAGCTAGACAGCATAGGTGTGGGCCGCCTCCTCACTGCGTCTCTCGCAGGCGCTGCAACGCCTGATCAGCGGTCGGGCGCTGCGTCGGCTCCTGCACAATGCACTCCTCAATCAACTCCAAAACTCCCTGCAACAATGGCGTACAGGATGGTTGTGGTTGGTGCAATGTTTTGCACATGCGCAGGCAGATCGGTTCCACAGGCAGAGCAGCTCAGAAAGCCCGCGCCACTCCTTGCAGCCCCGCACCTGGGGGCAGTCCTCTGGCACGCTTGGCAGGCTCCGGCCCCGTGTCAGCCCCAGCGTGCGAGTCGTCAGCTCGATCAGCAACACGCCGAAGGAATACCTGTGCAGGTGCGGAAGTGTAAGGCTATTGATCAACTAGTGCAAGGGTGGAAGGCCAGCAGGCATTCACAGCGTGGTGACAACCCACCAACTCGGGATTCTGTCTCAAACCAGCGGCAGCTTACATGTCAGCTGACAGCGTGCAGCGCCTGCCCAGCAGCACCTCGGGGGCTGCACAGCGCAGCCAGCAGGGTGGCAGACGGATTCAAACGGTCAGCGATGGCGGGGAGCAGGAGGGGAAGGCAGGATCTAGGCGATTCCGGGGTGGCACACTGGTATGCACCTGCCTCCGCAACCGCAACCCACCAGCATACAGGGTGGATGCGCCCAGCACGGTGCGCGTGCGGGCCGTTTGCAGGTACTGGCTCAGCCCCAGATCTCCCAGCAAGGCTCGGTTGTCAGCGTCTAGCAGCATGTTGCTGCAAAGACGGGCTCCAGGGAGGGGGACAGGACGCTTTCGTGCTCGCTGATCTTTTGCACAGTTAGTTTGCATGGTTAGCCCACAGTCCATGCCAACGTATGCATGCCGTCTCAACACCTCTGGACGGACATAAGCCCCTGCCCTCCTCACCGCGCGCAAATGTCGCCATGCAGCACGTTCTGCCCATGCAGGTACGCCAGCGCCTCGGCCACATCAATGGCCACCTGGCGCCCGCTGCATGTGCAAGAAAGCACCAAGGGCAACAGCGATTGTAGGTGAGCGTGCAAGCAGTCAGGCCATGACGGGTGTTACGATGGTGCCTGGTCGGCAGGCTGCACTGCAATCCTATGGCACGCCCACCTACCGGCCCGCACCCTGCCGTACGTACCCCGCATCCCAGCGCAGGCCATCCCGCCTGTCCTCGCTCTGCAGCGCCAACTTGAGCGAGCCGCCATGCATAAGCCCCATGGCCAGCAGCAGCAGGTTGGACTGCAGGGAAGGGGAACCAGCCGCGCATAGGCTCTCGCAGTGGCAAGCGGTGCGCCATCCGCCGCCATCTGGACTGCGCTGGACTGAGGGGCAGCACAAACTTGCACCAAGCCTGGCCATGCAGACGATGACACTGTGGGTGCCTGCTCACCTGGATGCCCACGCCATACAGCGGCACGATGCGGTTGTGGTTGCAGTACCGCAGCAGCCGCGCCTCCTGCCAGAACAGCTGGGAGCTCATGCCGGGCGCCAGCTCAATCACCTGGTGTGGTGTGAGGAGGAGGGAAGCACATGTCAACACAGTGGCTGGCAGCACACCAGGCACAGAGCCCCGATGATGCAGGCCGGAAGCTTGTGGGCTGCTAACAAACACATTCCTGTGTCCCAAGCCTTGTACAGAGTGTCCGCACAGCTGCTCTCCCTGGCTGCAAGCTGGTGCACCTTGAGTGCGATGAAGTGGCCTTGCAGCTGGGCCAAGTAGACTGTGGCTGTGCTGCCTTCTCCCAAAACAATCAGCTGACCCCATGTGTCTGTTGGGAGCTGCAGCAGCAGGGGCAGGGGAACAGCGAGCTCGTTTGGGGGGGCCTGTGCTGCAAGGCTGGTGGTTGATGCCCGGCAAACTGGGCATCGGGCACTGCGAGCGCAGGGACGGGCACTTGTGTTGCATTCATCGTGCTCTTCCTCATCACTGTACAAGCACGCCCTGGGGAACAGTCAGCGCCACGCAAGCCGCCCGCCCCGCCCCCTCACCGTCAGCTCTCCAGCGCCCAGCTGCAGCGAGTTGGTGCCTAGCCGCCACTGCCTGGTGGGCATTGCGCTGCTGGCTGAGGCCTCCACCCAGGAGCCCAGCATGTCATGGGGCATGCCGCTGCCACCGCCTCGCTCCAGAGGCCGCCGCAGCTGCTGCAGCTCGATGCCGCCTAACTGTGGGTCGGCAGCAGGCAGGGCACCCATACGCCCGCTCTCCCAGCCCCTCCTGCCGCTGCCGCTGTCCACCATCTGGTGCTGCAGCGCCTCGGGCAGCGAGTTCAGTCGCAGCATGGCAATGCTGCGGCCGCCGTCGCCCTGCAGCAGCGCATCCACTCGAGCCCGCCTGCTGGCGGCGTTGCGCCTGCCGCCTTGCAGCTGCTCTCTCTCCATCTCAGGTGCCCTCAGCAGCTGAGCCTGCTCCAAGCCCTGCTGCCGTGACCGCTCAGCTGCACGCCGCTGCCGACGGCGGCGCCGCAGCAGCGTTCGTCCTGCCACCGTCAGGAGTACGGCGCCGCCCGCTGCAAATGCCACGGCGATAGCAATGGCAGCCGTGCTTGCATGGCCAGCTGCAGCTGCCGCATTCTCGTGCACGTCGGTTGACAGCACCGGAAGCTCGGTGGCAAAGCATGGCGGCAGGGTGGGGTTGATGCCCGTGCCACGGATCCAGCTGTGTTGAGGGTGGGAACAGGGGACGGCAACATGCTTCGGAGTGCCCAGCAGGTGGGCGCCAATCACTTGCTGTATGCACGAGCAGCAAGCCTTTTGGCGCATTGATTACACCCGCGAGTGCTGCACAGCATTTGCACACCAGCAGGCAGCTCAGCTCACAGGCGAGTGAGGCGCTTGTGGAAAGGCGCGGTGCACCAGGCTGCAGGCACGTCGCCTTCTAACGCCGCATTGCCGTTCAATTTACTGCGGGTGTGGGCGGGGCACCAGAGGCAGGATTTGTCGAGCAAGAATATGAGGGTGGGGCATTTGCTTGGCTACAAGCCCCCTCACAGTCCACACTCCAAAATTGGCCGCCCTTTTCTCACAGTACGTCAAGAGCAGGCCAGCCAAGGTGTGGTGGCAGGCTGCCGGTCAGCCGGTTGCTGGACAGCACCAGGGCGGACAGGTTGGCCATGGCGCCAGGAGCCAGCCATGCAGGCGGGAAGGCAGGCCCGGTGAGCTGGTTGCCTTCCAATGTGATGTACACTACCTGCAGGGGGCGGGGCCGGAGCTGCATTGCTTAGCGGCAGGCACCTTGCCAGTTTGTGTTCCCAACAGCAATAGCAGCGGCTGCCGCACTGCGCCAAGCCAGCAGAGCATCGTTGCCTGTGAGCTGGCCCACGCCTCTGGCAACGTCCCCGACAGTTGGCTGCCGACCAGCTGCAGTGGCAGCAGAGGGCAGTGGGAGGCCGTGGATCAGCAGGAAAAAAACACGATAAAGCCCTCACTGCCAACGTCAGCCAAAATGAGCAGAGCCCCAGCAAGGATCGCCTTCCACTTCACAATTCAGGGCGACGTGCCGGTGCTGAACGACGCACCGTCAGGCGCTCCAGGCGGGGGTGCCAAGTGAAGAAGTCATCGGGGAGTGTGCCGCTCAGGCCGCCAGCCTCACCGAGGGATGATGACACCGACCTGTGCAAGCAGCGGAGCAGAAATGGCCGCCCTTGGCTGAGACGATACACAGGTGCCAGTTGCATCAAGACAACAAGATGCAACGTGCTCAGGGTGACGCCATGTGGCAGCTGGGGCACGATGCAAGCAGGCCCCAGCTGCAGCACTTACAGGTCGGCAATAGCGGGAAAGGCTTGAGGCCATACGGCATCCAGCGTCCCCTCCAAGCGTGGCGCCATCAAGCTGAACAGTGTGAGCCGGCGGAAGCCTCGGGCCCACTCCGCTGGCAGGCGCACCAGTGCTGGCGCCGCTGCCGGCCGATCCGCACTGCTAGAGTCTGTGGTATTCGCCTTGGATGAAGCTGAGTCAAGGATGAGCTTGTCCAGCTTGGCGAAGCCGCCAGCCCACTGCGGCGGCAGCCCGCCGGTGAATGGTATGTGCAGGGCCAGGGCTTGCAGGCTGGGCAGCACGTCAGGGCTGCTGCCCCAGCTGGCTGGCAGCGGCGCCCGCATGTCGCCCATGCGCAGGGACAGCCACTCCAGCTGCGGCAGAGCTCCCGGGTGGATGTCTGGCAGCGCAGACCC
>VFQQ010000871.1_pt1 | contig 50341 bp, 41 predicted proteins | sample 3512341 | NCBI WGS metagenome assembly VFQQ01 (sample SAMN10412373, study PRJNA504923) | tailings metagenome | isolation source: Relicate 2 Philex TSF1 revegetated site | place: Philippines: Tuba, Benguet | collected 2017-08-29 | reverse complement strand
ATCGCCGCAACATATTCAAGAAGCTTGATATAAAAACGGTAGTCGGCTTGATGCGGTTTGCGATTAAGCACAATTTGATTGATTGACGTCTATCTAGGAGGGCCTCCCAAAAAAAGTTTTTCGCTGCGGGGAGCTTTTATATACCGCTCAAGCGGAGCAATGTAAAGAGAAGAAGGGAAATCTTCTTTGTATTTTTCGAGGAGCTTTACAAAAGGCGGCAATTTTTTACCCTCAATATACATATAAGGGAAAAAATACATTCTTATAAATTGGGCTAATAGGATTTGGCGAGTTTTGGGAATTTTACTCAAAGTTTCATAAATCTGATGGTATTTATTTTCTAATGCAATGCTGTCAAGGCTCATCGCACCTCTTCTAAATGCTGGGTTAGGATGAACGTACACATCGGGTCCCGACAAAAAAAACGAATGAAGCGCTTGCATATACAAGCCTGATACATAGAGGCTATCTTCCGTAATGGCTGGGCGGATTAGTTCTTGTTTGGCTAGTTCTCCTTTTGAAAATAAATAGGCTTGTTTTCTAAAATATTTCTGTCCTTCTAAAGAAGCCCACACATATTTGTTGATGTGGGGATTGGTAGTATCGCACTGATGCCTAAAGTTTTCCCAAGATTGAGCTGCTAAATCATTGATAATTACAGTGTAGTTTTCAAGCGACATATGCTGAAAAAGAGGATTGGCTGCGAGGCTATCTTTGCCCATCAAGAGGCTTTTGTACAAAAAATCATGTAAGCGCGCTGTTTTACCTTTTACAATTGGGAGGGTGGAACGATTAGGGGCGTGAAAAATCAAAGTATCGTGGGGTGTTAGAAAAAAATCAAGCTGATAGCCTAAGCATTCAATAACCACTTTTTGAGGATAAGCTAGCGCAAAATCAACTTTAAAATTCCCTTCTTGATCGGTTTTCCCTTGGTGTAAAGGCGCATTTGAAATAAAACGCAGCGAATCTTGAAGGAAAATTTGATATTTTGATGAAGGAAAACCGTCAAAACACCCCTTCACCCAAACATTGGATTGGGCAAAACCCTGAATACAACAGATGAGTAAAATACAAAAATAACGCATATCTATGGCTGTTTAAGTCCGTAGTGCCTCCCACAAAATCTCTATAGGATGCTTGGCTTTTCGTCCTGTACCGTCTTTGATTTGGTGGCGGCAGCTTGTGCCAGGGGCAGCAATCACTACCTTTTCGGGTTGTTGGCGGATGGTAGGAAAAAGCACCAATTCGCCTACTTGCATCGATAGCTCGTAGTGTTCAGCTTCATAACCAAAAGAGCCGGCCATTCCACAGCAACCCGACGGAATGAGCTGAACTTTGTAATTGGGCGGCAAAGACAGCATTTTTTTGGTAGGTGTGAGTGATGCTAACGCTTTTTGATGGCAATGCCCGTGCAATTTAATGACTTTGTTGGAAGTTTCAAACTGGCTAGAAGTGAGGCGTTTGGCATCTATTTCTCGGGCTATAAATTCATCAAATTGGAGAGCGTTTTGGGCTAGTTTTTGGGCGGCGTCTCTGAGCGATTCGGGTACGAGGTCGAGGTATTCGTCACGAAAAGTCAAAATCGCCGAAGGCTCAATACCCACCAAGGGCGTTTGTTCCGAAATAAGCCCTTGAAGCATTTCTACGTTTTGAATCGCTATTTTTTTTGCTTCTTTCACCAGCCCTTTTGACAGATACGTCCGTCCGCTTTCTATATGTTTAGGAATCACCACTTCATAGCCTAGCTTTTCCAGGAGCATGATGGCTTTTTGCCCAATTTCTACGTCGTTATAATTGGTAAATTCGTCACAAAAGAGATAAACCTTAGATTTGGGGGATGCCGTAGTAGAACGGCGGTTTTTTGCCCAAGCCTCCAAAGTAGTACGGTGCAGTAAAGGCATAGTGCGGTCGGGGTGAAATCCCACTATTTTGTTGGCGATGCGGCGTAAAGATTCGTTTCCAAAAATCATATTATACCCCCAAGGTGCGATACGAGCGAGACGCATTTGCTGGGAGAAATTGGCAATCAAACGCGAACGAAAAGGCACTCCTTTTTGGTCATAATAATTTTGCAAAAACTCAGCTTTCATCTTAGCAATATCCACACTTGAAGGGCATTCGGATTTGCAGCCTTTGCACGAAAGACACAAGTCCAATATTTCTTTGGTCTCTTCCGACGAAGCGGGTGTACTAGAAGCTGCTGTATAAAAATGCCGCAGCATATTGGCACGGGCGCGGGTGGTATCGCGCTCACGGCGGCTTGCCATGTAGCTCGGACACATCGTGCCGCCCGTGATGTGGGTTTTGCGGCAGTCGCCTGAGCCGCTGCATTTTTCGGCTAAGCGCAGTATACTTTCTTGTTTTGAAAAATCAAAAACCGTATCAATTTTGGGGTTGATTTGGTCGGGCTGATACCGCAAAAACTCATTCATGGGGGGCGTATCCACGATTTTGCCACGGTTGAAAATCCCCTTAGGGTCAAAGAGCTGTTTTACTTCTCTAAATAAAGCGTACACTTCTTCGCCCATCATAAAAGGAATGAATTCGCCTCGGAGGCGACCATCGCCGTGCTCTCCCGAAAGTGCGCCGTTGTATTTTTTAAGCAAAATGGCGGTATCGGCCAAAATCGCCCTGAATTTGGCTTTGCCTTCTGAGGTTTTGAGGTTGACCATTGGCTCTACGTGCAGCTCACCAGCACCTGCGTGGGCGTAGTAAGAGGCATGAACGCCATGCTTCTGGAGTACTTCACCTAGGTCTTGGATATAATCTGGTAAATCTTCGACGGCCACGGCACAGTCTTCGATAAGGTTGACAGGTTGTACATCTCCCGGTAGGTTACGAATCAAACCCAAGCCCGCTTTTCTTACGTCCCAGGCTTTTTTGGAGTCGTCGCCAAAAAGTAAAGGATAAGCATAACCTAGCTGATTGAGTTTTAGCTCGGCGATTAATACCGCCGCTTTCGCTTCTACTTCTTCACGAGTGTCAGCTCCAAATTCCACCATCAGCATCGCGGCGGGGTCACCTTCGATAAAGAAGCGATTGTGTCGGTATTCGTTGTGGTTTTTGGTAAAGTCCATGATGTATTTGTCCACTAGCTCAGAGGCGAGAGGCGTATGCTTCATGGCGATTCCATTGGCCAACGAAGACTCATGCAAAGTAGTGCAATGGATACAGAGTAAGCCTAGTTCAGCCGGAGGAGGAGGTAAAAGATGGAGTTTGGCTTCCGTAACAAAGCAAAGTGTACCTTCCGACCCTGCAATAAGTTTGGGGAGGTCGAGAGCGATGTCTTCAGAATCGAGCAGGGCATCTAATGCATAACCTGTATTGCGGCGCGTGATGCTCTGTTTAGGAAATTTTTCCCGAATCAACGATTTGTTTTGTGATACAATTTCAGAAAGCCTTTGAATGATGCTTTGCTGTAAAGGATTTGACTTTACTTCGGTGCTACTAGGTTTTCCAAAGAGTACTTCTGTGTCATCGCTCAAAAGAGCCTTTACTTCCAACAGGTGGTCGCGAGTGGCTCCCCAACTTATGGAGTGCAGTCCACAGGAGTTGTTCCCAATCATCCCTCCAATCATGGCGCGGTTGGCGGTGGACGTTTCGGGACCAAACATCAGTCCAAAAGGTTTGAGTGCTACATTCAAATCATCTCTTACTACGCCCGGCTGCACCCTGACCCACTGCTCTTGGGGGTTGATTTCTAAGATTTGATTGAAATATTTTGAAATATCCACCACTAAGCCATTGCCTACCACTTGCCCTGCAAGAGAAGTGCCGGCAGCTCTTGGAATCAAGGTGACTTGGTGGGTAGTAGCCCAAATGATAAGCCGCCGAATATCTTCTACGGTACGGGGTAGTGCTACTGCCAAGGGCATTTCTTGATAAACAGACGCATCGGTAGCATAGAGTTTTTTGATGGCTTGATGCGTAACTGATGAATCAAAATATAATTCTCCCGCAAAATCACGGGTGAGTTCTTCAAACGAAAAGTGGGTATTAGAAACGTAAAACATCAGAAAGGAATGGTTTCTGCAAATGTAATTTAAAAATAGATTGGGCGTACCTTTGTTTTTTCATGTACATCAATCAAAAACAATTATATGCCGACCAATTACTTTGAAGCGCGCTTGTTGCTCAATCCTGATTTTAACGAAATCCTGATGGCTGAACTAGCCGAAATAGGATACGAATCTTTTGTGGAATCCAACGAAGGAATTTCTGCGTATATACCCGAAAATAATTTTGATGCAACACTTCTCCAACAAGTAGTGGACAACTACCAGCATTTGACGCCTATCTCGGTCGAGTATGAGCAGTTGGAAACCAAAAATTGGAACGAAGAATGGGAACGAAACTATCAGCCCATAGAAGTGGCGGGGAGGATTAGGGTAAGGGCCTCGTATCATTTGCCTGACCCGAGTTTTGAATATGATTTGGTGATTGACCCCAAAATGTCGTTTGGGACAGGTCATCACGAAACCACCACTTTGGTGATGGAACAACAACTCTCCCTTGACCACCAAAATAAGTCGGTGCTTGACGTGGGAAGTGGTACGGGGATATTGGCGATTTTGGCCGAAAAATTAGGGGCCAATCGCCTCACCGCATTTGATATAGAAGAATGGGCTTATCTGAATGCCATTGAAAATGCCGCTTTGAATGATTGTACTCATATCACCGTTTTTCAAGGTACGATTGCCGATTGCCCGGCAGATATATATGATATCGTATTGGCCAATATCAATCGTAATATCTTGTTGCAAGAGATTCCGACCTATGTAGAGTTTTTGAAAGTGGGTGGTACTTTGATTGTCAGTGGTTTTTATGAATTTGACATTGCTGACATTGTGCAAAAAGCAGAAGAGTCAGGTTTGAAGCTGATTACTCAAAAAACGCTTAACCAATGGGCAACTTTAAAATTTGAAAAGTATGAAAATTAGCATTTTAGGCTGCGGTTGGTTGGGATTACCCTTGGGGCAATCTTTATTAGAAAAAGGCTATGTCGTGCGGGGAAGCACGACGCGTGCCGAAAAACTCAGTGATTTGAGAGCCATCGGCATAGAGCCGCTGTGGTTACAACTTACCCCTGAGCCGAAGGGAATTGGGTGGGATTATTTGCTCGACACAGAGGTATTGATTATTAATATTCCCCCTCGTTTGGAAAAAGCGGGCGTGGAATACCATGTAGCGCAGATGCGGCATTTAAAATCTCTTGTCGAAACAAGTACAGTTCAAAAAATAATCTACGTGAGTTCAACTTCGGTTTATGGAGACTTAAACAGAGAAGTAAGCGAACAAGAAGTAACAATGCCTTCAGAGTCGGCTGCTCCTGCGCTCGTGGAAGCCGAGCAATTGGTGCAGCAACTAGAACGACCTTGGCTCGTCTTGCGCTGTGGGGGCTTGATGGGCTATGAGCGGATTCCGGCCAAATACGTAGCGGGCAAAAAAGACATTACTACGGGAGATGTTCCAGTCAATTATGTGCATCGAGATGATGTAATAGGCATAATAGAAGCTTTTTTGCAAAATACTTCTATTTGGAACGAAGTGTATAATGTCGTAGCTCCTTTACATCCCACGCGCCGCGAGGTGTATATCAGTAGTGGGATAAAGTTTGGATATGAGGCTCCTACTTTTGTGAGCAGTGCTTTACCTAATGATTTTAAGATAATTTCTTCGCAAAAGTTAAGCACTCATTTAGGGTATCCTTTCAAGTATAGCAATCCACTAGATTTTTATTATGGGTAGCGATTTTTTGTTTAATGTTTGATTTGAAAGGTGAAACAAAACATTTTGATTTATTTTGTTTAAGATATAATCAAAAATATTAAACAAATTCGATAATTTGTACTTTTTGTTTGGTTTTTGGCGATTTTTGACGTATTTAAAGGTTTGTTTTTGTAGTATTTTAAGGTAATTAGTCATGGTGTTGTACTAGTTTTGGACATATTTAAAAAAATATTTGAAAAAATGTTTTGAGTTTTGTTTAACTATTAACTAAATTTGGTTCAACAAAATAAAACAATGACAATTAATCCATCACATCATGACTGCCATTGAATTCACGTATCATATCGCTAAGGTTTCGAAATCACTAAAACCTTTCGCAGTTCGTCTGACAAAGGATAGTGACGATGCGAATGATTTATTACAAGATACCCTACTAAAAGCCTTTACCAATCGAGAAAAGTACGCAGATGGTACTAATCTAAAGGCGTGGCTCTACACCATAATGAAAAACACTTTTATCACCAATTATCAGAGAATGGTGAGAAAGAATACTTTCATTGATACAAGTGAGAACTTACACTACATCAATTCTTTGGAAAATAGTACGGACAACGATGCCCATAACAAATTTGTAATGGAAGATATCAACCGAGCTGTGGATTCATTGGAAGAGACTTACCGTGTGCCTTTTATGATGCACTACCGAGGGTTTAAATACCACGAGATTGCCGAAAAACTCCATATCCCTATCGGGACCGTCAAAAATCGAATTCACATAGCGCGCAAAGAGCTAAAAGACAAACTGAGTCTGTACGCTTATTCGTTTTAGGAGAAAACCTACAAGTGTTTGCTGTCCCCTATAAGAAGTCATTAATTAATAAAGAGGAAGGTTTCGAAAAGTTGGCTAGATTCTGGCCAACTTTTTTTATATGAAGTTGACCTCTGTGTGAAGTTTGATGCCAAATTTTTCTTCTACCGAAGCCTGGATTTTTTCGGCAAGTTGTTTGATTTCGGCTCCTTTACCACCTCCATAATTGACCAGCACAAGGGCTTGCTTTGTATGAACGCCGATATTGCCAAGGCGTTTGCCTTTCCAGCCACATTGCTCAATAAGCCACCCTGCCGGAACTTTGGTGGTATCTTCACTAACTACATAACCCGGAATCGCAGGGTAGAGTTGTTGGAGTTGCTGGTAGTGAGAAGTTAGAATTTCTGGATTTTTGAAGAAACTACCCGCATTCCCAATTTCGGCAGGGTCTGGAAGTTTACTTTTACGAATTTTGATAACTGCCTCACTAATAGCCTTGATATTCAGTTCTTTGACGCTCATTTGATCGAGTGTTTTCTGAATATCACCATAAGAGATATAGAAAGTAGGGGTTTTGTGAAGCTTAAATTGGACGCTCGAAATGATATATTCGCCTTTAACTTCGTTTTTAAAGACACTATCGCGGTAGCCAAACTTACATTCTTCACGCGTAAAAATGCGCTTCTGCCCTGTCGCAATATGAACAGCTTCGAGCCTGTAAAACGTATCTTTGATTTCTACGCCATAAGCGCCGATGTTTTGCATAGGGGCGGCGCCCACGGTGCCCGGAATCAGCGATAGATTTTCGAGGCCCGCCCATTTTCTTTCCACACAATACATCACAAACTCATGCCAATTTTCGCCTGCACCCGCTTGCACCCAAATATTGTCTTGGTCTTCTTTGATGGTTTGGATGCCCTTGATATTGATTTTGACCACTAGCCCATTAAAATCCTGCGTAAGTAGTAGATTACTACCTCCGCCCAAGATAAGTTTAGGAAGCGTTTGAACGTCAGGAAGCTGAAGTAAAGTCTGAATGTCTTCGTCGTTATCCACTTCCACCAAATAGCGCGCAGTGGCGTCTATTCCGAAGGTATTGTATGATTTGAGGGAAACGTTGCTTTGGATGGTAAGCATTTCGTCGGCTAGATTCTGTTGCAAATAACAAAAAAAAAGGTTGTTTTACAAAGCTTTTACCAAACAAGCCATGTAAAAGCCGTCAAAACCCTGAAGCGCCGGAGAAGTACGTTCTTCTTGTAAAAGTTGCCATTTTGACCCCTGTTCACCCAAAAAACGTTTGACTTGATCTTCGCTTTCGGACGGTAAAATACTGCAAGTGGCATATACAAGCTTGCCGCCTGCTTTTACCATTTGAGAGTAGCTAGTGAGGATTTCGTACTGAGTTTGCCGAATTTGGGTCAAAAACTCAGGCTTCAATTTCCATTTTGAATCGGGATTGCGGCGCAGCACGCCGAGACCTGAGCAAGGTACATCGAGTAATACGCGGTCGGCGGTATCGCGTAGCCTTTTGATGGTTTTGGCTTCTATAGGGCGCGTTTCTACATTGCTTACGCCATTGCGGCGGGCGCGGCGGCGGAGTTCATCAAGTTTCCATGCTTCGATGTCCATCGCAATGAGCCTTCCTTGGTTTTGCATCAAAGCAGCGAGATGGAGGGTCTTGCCCCCTGCCCCTGCACAAGCATCTATTACGCGCATACCGGGATGTACATCCAGCATAGGGGCAATGCGCTGCGAACCGGCGTCTTGTACTTCAAAAAATCCGTTTTTGAAAAGCTCGGTTTGAAATACATTTTTCTTTTCTGTCAATACAAGCGCTTGAGGCAAATCAGGCAGCTGTTCAGTGAAAATATTTTCGCTTGCCAGCGCTTTCTTCAGTTCTTGGCTAGTGGTTTTGAGGGTATTGGCTCTTAGTACTACGGGAGCCGTTTGATTGAGTGCATGAAGCTCTGCCTCCCAATTATTGCCCAATTCGGCCGCACCTGTGTCATCTAACCAATCAGGAATAGATTCTCTTATTTTACGAATCTTGAGCGCTTCCTCATAGGCTTTTTTGATAGCAGTAGGATGGAGATGCGCAAACTCGACCCAAGGCGGTAAGGTGTTTCCTTTGATAATCTGCCATGTTCCAAAAAGGTCCAGATACTCAGATGGCTTACCCACTTTAGCAGTTTCGACCACAAAAGTCAGCAGCGTACGATTTCGTAGGTATTTTCGGCAATAAACCCACGGTCGCGGGCGCCCCATTGCCGATTTGATTTGAGCACTTGCTCGATTACTTTGTCGGCTTGGCGATTTTTTTCGAAGATTTCGCTGAGAGCAAAAACCGTAGCTTCCACAAGTACCCGATGAAAGCGCATGTTATTTTGTTTTGTAGTAGTTGTCATAAAATTGGGACAAAAGTACGCTAAAGTCTCACTTTACTAAAATCAAATTGAATAGACCTCTGTACTTTTGAAAATTAAAGACGAACTTTGCGGCATTCTTAAAGGTTATTTCAACGCCGATTTTTTAAAAAACGGTTTTAAACTAACTGATAATATTTTAACATCATGTTTGTAACCCTCTTTAAATCTAAAATTCACCGCGTCAAAGTTACCCAAGCCGAGCTGAATTATGTAGGTAGTATCACGATTGACGAAGACCTCATGGACGCGGCTGGAATCCTCGAAAATGAGCAAGTACACGTGGTCAACAACAATAACGGTGAGCGGCTGATTACGTATGTGATCAAAGGAGAACGTGGAACGGGCATCATTTGCCTCAACGGCGCGGCAGCTCGTAAGGCGCAGGTTGGGGATGTAGTGATTATTATTTCTTATGGTATGATGACCGAAGAAGAAGCAAAAACTTTTCAACCTAAAATTGTTTTTCCAGACGAAAACAACCTCATTGTAAAATAGCCTCAAATCGCTATTTACTTTTCAAAAGATGAAAAATATTGTCAAATACATCATTTCGTTGGCAGTAGCTGGGGGCTTGATGTGGTACGTTTTCAAAGACATGGATTTGGCGGCTATGTGGGCCAAATTCCAAAATGCCAATCATAGTTGGCTTATCCTCGTAGCGATTTTTACCATTATTGCGGCTTGGAGCCGGGCTTATCGTTGGAATATGCTCCTAGAACCAGTGGGCTATAAGCCTTCGGCTTTCAACTCGACGGTAGCGGTTTTTACGGGATATTTTGCCAATCAGTTGATTCCAAGGGCAGGGGAGGTGACGCGCTGTGGTACGCTCAATCGACTCGAAAAAGTACCAGTCAATGTGAGTTTTGGGACGGTAGTAGCAGAGCGGGTGTTTGATGTGGTTTCGTTATTGGTGTTGATAGGTCTAGCCTTTGTGCTAGAATTTGGGCGTTTGAGTGATTTTTTTATGAGTCTTTTTGGTGAAAAACTAGGACTAGGACAAGAAGGTGGCTCTAATAGAATAGTACTTCTGGCAGGGGTAGGAGTAATAGGAATAGGCTTGGCGGTGGCGGCTTGGTGGTTTTACAGAAAAAATGCCGAACGTCTGCGTCAGAATGCACTCTTTGCCAAAATCGAGGGTTTTGTGTTAGGTTTGGTCGACGGGCTATTGAGTATTCGAAAACTTCGGAGCCCAATGGCTTTTGTCTTTCACACTGTGCTGATTTGGGTCATGTACTTCTTGAGTTCTTATGTGTGCTTTTTTGTACTACCTGAGTCGTCAGGGCTTTCTTTGTTGGCAGGGCTTACGATATTGATTATGGGCGGATTAGGTATGTCGGCTCCCGTACAGGGGGGGATAGGTCCATATCATATTTTGGTGAGTAGTGCTTTGGTATTGTATGGATTGTCCAAAGAAAATGGCTTGGCGTTGGCTACTTATATCCACGGTACACAAATGATTCTGATGTTGATTTTGGGCGGTATTTCGTTTATCATTACGCTGGTCAAAAGCCCCAAAGCCTCAAATCAAACAGATTCTATAACACATTCTATTCCAAACAAAAATGTCTAGTACTGCCGACAAAATTATGAGCTGGGACGCTGCCGCCCAAGTTGCACGCGAATGGCAAGCCGAAGGGAAGAAAATTGTATTTACCAATGGGTGTTTTGACATTGTTCATTTAGGACATATCGACTATCTCGAAAAATCACGTGCTTTGGGCGATAAGCTCGTTTTGGGCTTGAACACCGACGCGTCGGTGAGTCGTCTAAAAGGCCCTTCTCGCCCCGTGGTCAACGAATACGCCCGCGCCCGTTTGATGGCGGCCTTGTCGTTTGTAGATACTGTCATTTTGTTTGACGAACCTACTCCGTTGGAGCTAATTCAGACAATTTGTCCTGATATTTTGGTGAAAGGTGATGATTATACACCCCAAAATATCGTTGGCGCAGATTTTGTAGTAGGTAGAGGAGGAGAAGTGAAAACCATCGCTTTGGTGAAAGGGTATTCGACGACTTCTTTGATTGAAAAAATTAAAAACAGCTATTAACTCGATTTTAATTAGTTTTAAACTTATCCATTAAATTGAAACCAATTAAAATCGGTAAAATCTAAATCCAAAAATCATGGGTGGTTTAATTCTAATTGGACTGGTATTTATGGTCATTGGTATGTTTGTCCAATGGCGTTTGAAAAGTAAATTTACGGAATACTCGCAAGTAGGCTTAATGAATGGCCTATCGGGGGCAGAAATCGCCCAACGAATGCTTCGGGATAATGGTATCTACGATGTCAGAATCACACAAGTAGAAGGAATGCTCACCGACCATTATAATCCTGCCGACAAAACTGTCAACTTGAGCGCAGATGTGTACCACGGTAGAAGTGTATCGGCGGCAGCAGTTGCAGCTCACGAATGCGGCCACGCTGTGCAGCACAAAGTAGCTTATGCTCCCCTGAAAATGCGTTCAGCCCTTGTGCCTGTGGTCCAAGTGTGTAGCAATATTCTTAATATTTTTAACATGGGAATGTTGTTCTTGGGCGGGTTTATTTTTTACAACCAAGGGATTGTAAGTACTACTTTATTGACCATCTTGGTGGCGGCAAACTTGGGAGTTACCCTTTTTGCCCTTATTACTCTGCCCGTTGAGTTTGATGCAAGTCGCAGGGCTTTGGCTTGGGTAGAACAGAGAGGTATCGTAAATCGTAATGAATATGACATGGCCAAAGACGCTCTTTGGTGGGCTGCTATGACCTACGTAGTGGCGGCATTGGGAGCCTTAGCAAACTTGATGTATTACGTTAGTTTGTTGCTTGGAAGAAGAAGCGATGACTAAATTCAGTATTCCATATTATTACAAAAAAGGCGGGGACACCCGCCTTTTTTTGTGCTATTCCAATACTTGTATCCATCCTTTACAGGGTATATCGCCCGGTAGAGTAAGTTGATAAAAATAAGTTCCTGCTGAAACGTCTTTGCCCCAATTGTCGGTATAATTGGTACTACTAAAAGTGAGTTTACCCCAACGATTAAAAATCTCTAAACGAGTACCAGCAACACCGATGACGAAAGTGTCATTTTTACCGTCACCATTAGGGGTGATTACATTAGGGATTTTATCTAAATTCAAGACATTGACCGATTGAGTGACTGACGATTCGCATCCTCGGGCTGAATACGCCTTGAGTGTCACTTGATAGGTGCCATTTTGGGTATAAGTGATAGGAGAAGGAGTCAGTGTAGTAGCTTTTACACCATTGCCCAAATCCCATTCATATCTTGTGGCTCCTGAAGTTTTGTTGACATACTGTAGCGTAGTTGGCTGACCGCAACTATAAGATGGTACAATATCAAATGCCATATTTTGAGGGCCTCTCTCGATAGTAACCGTTACATTCTTTTTAGGTCTGCATCCATCAGGATAAACAGCCGTCACCGTATAGGTAGTAGTCTGCGTGGGCGTGGCAATAGGATTTTTGATAAGAGTATCGCTGAGGGACGGCGAAGGAGTCCAACGAAAAATGCCGTTTCCTTCAGCCATGAGGAGTGCGCTTTGCCCTGCACAAATGGTAGTATCTGGTGATACCTTAAAATCAGGTTTGTTGTCTTCTATCCTAACTGTAATGCTTTTTTGCGGCCTACATCCATCGGCATACAAGCCCGTCACGGTATAGGTCGTTGTTTGGGTAGGCTTGGCCGATACTGTAGTACCCACCGAATCACTCAAAGTATTGGAAGGGCTCCATCGAAAGCGTGGGGCATTGCCCAAAGCCGTCAGTAGGGTACTTTGGCCGGGGCAGAGTGTGGTATCTTTAAGGGCGTTAAAATCAGGTTTTGCATTGTCAATGCGTACTGTCACGTTGCGAGTCACGGTACATACCGAGTCAGTAATTGTACAGATAAATTGCGTAGTAGCGTTGACACGAGCGATAGGATTGGCGATATTGGGATTGCTCAATCCCGCTGCGGGACTCCAACTGTATTTGATGCCTCCTTGAGCCACTAAAGGCACCCCTACATTGCTACACACGGTGGTATCTCCTTTGGCGCTAGCTTTGCTAGTTCCGACTTTGATAATTTTAGTGACTACATCTTGCCCACGGCAAACAAGGGGATTGAAGGCGCGTAAAGTGACCCGATACTCTCCTGGTTGATTGAAAGTATAAGTAGTTTTGTTGGGGTCGCGAGAAACGGTATTTCCTTCTATATCCCAGATATAAGTTTTGCCTCCTTGGCTGATATTGACAAAATCTAAGGTCAACGGAGCGCAGCCCGATACCACGCCTTTTTGAGAACCCAAGTAAGGATCAAAGTCAGCCTTGAGACGATCAATGTCAATTTTAAAAGCGGCATTGTTACAGTTGTCGCTGTTGTTGGTTCGTGACCAAGCCATCGGAGTAGTAGGAAAACGAGACCCCCCACACGCACAAGTAGCGTGATAAATGATACCATTTTTAGAGAAGCGGCTTGTACCACCATCTACATGGTCGCCTCGGTCTATATCTCCAGGGCTAGAGTTCCCAAAAAAAGTACTGTATAGTAAAGACTTTGCTCCTTTTTCAAGAATGGCAATGTAAAAATTGTTGCCGTTTGTATTTTGTTGGTAAGCATCAGTAGTAATAGGCAGTCCCGTAGTACTACTGTAAGGGTTGTTTCGATTACGAGTATTGACTACGCCTCCCCATCCAGAAAAATAAATATTGCCACATTCGTTTACTAAAAAAGCAGTAGGGGAAATATCGGGACGGGCGCGGTTGGAGCCAATAGTAGTCGAAAATACTGTGCTAGATAGGTTTTTGTCTAAGGCGTGAATAAACTGCCCCGCGTTTAGGTTGCGATAAGTGCCCGTAGTAGTGGTGTATCGCCCTCGCGTAAGCCCAATGGTATAAACATTTTCTTCAGCATCGATATCTACCAGATAAGCTACATCTGCGCTATCAGTACCTAGGTAGGTAAGCTGCACAAATCGATCATTCGAAAATTTAGCGATAAAACCGTCTTCTATCCCACTTAGGGTACCTTTATAAGCACCCGCTTTTGCGGGAAGATTGCTACTTCGAGTCCCTCCTGTTACATACAAGGCTCCCGAAGGCACCCACTTGATGCCGTAGGCCGCATCCATAGCTGTACCTCCTAAATAGGTACTCATGACAAGGTTTTGTAGGCTAGCGTTAAGTTTAAATACTACGGCATCTTGTCGCCCACCGTATTGGTTAGTAATCCCATTTACTATTGGAAAATTAGTAGAGTTGGTAGAAGTCGCTACATACACATTGTCTTGGGCATCTACTACTACTTCTCCTCGAAACTCATCGCCATAATTGCGTACAGTAAGGTCAAAAGCATTACAAATGCCATCATTACCATTGCCTCCTACAAAAGTGCTTCCTTCGAGTCTTGTACCGGTGGTATTGAGTTTAAGCACAAAAATATCACTCCCATTTTCAAACTCCAACCCATCAATAGGGGTAGTACGAGTGCCTCCGCCAAATCTTGTTTGATAGGCGCCTGTGGTAGTAGGAAAATTGGAAGAAGAGGTAGTTCCAAAAATCACCAACTCATTTTTATGATTGACAATCATACTATGAGGAATGTCGGTAAAAGCTCCCCCAATGTAAGTGGCGTAGAGCAAGCGGCTACCATCAGGGGTGAATTTCAACACGCCCACGTCCACTTGACCGTTAAGGCGTGTTTGGAAAGCGCCTGTAGTAGCTGGAAAGACCCGGGTATCCAAAATAGTCCCCGCAGTATAAAGATTACCATCTTCGTCGTAAGTAGCAGCGTGGCCCCAGTTGTCGGCAAAAGACCCCGAAAATGACGAAAAAACAAGTTCCGGGTCAATCGTGAGGGCGTGTTCTTTTTGGTATCCTTTCGGAAACTCAAAAGAGACCCGATTGCCTTCCAAGCGGTATTGGGTGGTTATTTCACGGGTACGCTCATTGACCTCTTGATAAGTATAAGGTTTAAGCTCATTGAAGGTATTTACAGTAGTCTCGACCGTGAGCTGATTGTCAACGAGTTTGAGGGATTTGCCACCAAGGTATTTTAGCTTAATGCGTGAAGCGTCGGCCTGAGGGGCTACCAAAAATTCGTATTTGAGGGTTTGGCGAAAGGCGTACATTTTGAAGTCAATACCGGGATACACGTCACGATAGATGATTTCGCCAAAAGAAGGAACATTAGAGGCCCATTTGGTAGGATTACTATCCAAAAAATAATTGTTGCTGCTAGCATTAGGGTGCTGTTCTTCGACTTTAAAAGCGGCATTGGCATCTTCAAATAGCACTTCCACAGCGTGGCCGTTTACTACCTCCGACGTGCGGGCATTGGCTAGATTGCCCATGGCATGGCGACTTTTGAGGGCTTCGGCATCAAAGAAAACGTACATCAACGATTTCTCTTTCAACAATAAATACCCCCCGGGTATTTCGGCCCGGTAACGAATGGCGGCATCCCACTGTCCTTGATTGCGCACAAACCGAACCGCAGCGGGGTTTTGAGCCTGTATCCCGCCGATAACCCACAACAACAAAAAGATAGTACGTAAAATTTGCTTCATACCAAAAATAACGAAAAATAGGGCTTCTAAATTACGGAGGCGGGCAATTTACTCATAGCAAATACACAAGGGAAGGAAATTCTACCCCTTCGACAATTCTTTGGCGCGTTTTTCGGCGGCTAAAATCCCTAATTGAAGGGTTTGGGATAGTTCGCCTTCTTCAAAAGTGCGCAAAGCGGCTTCGGTGGTGCCGCCTTTTGAGGCTACGGCCTTAATAAGGTCGTCGAGGCTTTTGTCAGCATTGTTGATAAGGTGAAATGAGCCAAGCATGGTTTGTTTTACCAAAAGCGTAGCAAGTGATTCCTCAAAACCCATTTTTTTGCCAGCTTCTACCATTGACTTTACGAGATAATAAAAATAAGCAGGCCCGCTACCACTGAGTGCCGTGACGGCATCAAGCATGGATTCGTCTTCCAAAAACACCGAACGACCGGTGGCATTGATGAGATTATCGACTTTGAGGAGTTGGGCAAAACTCAATTCTTTGGCCGCCGAAAAACCCGTGATTCCCATGCCAAGCATGGCAGGTGTATTGGGCATGGCTCTAATCACAAGTCGGTGGTTGAGAGCTTCTTGGATAGTGCTGATTGGAATACCCGCCATGATAGAAAGTACCACTTGCTGCGGCTGTAGTACTTCGCGTAAAGCTGCCTGTACATTCGTAAAATCTTGGGGCTTTACCGAAACAATCACTACATCATAGTCGCCAATGTGCGAGCTGATGGTTTCGATGACTACGCCCGTGTTTTCGGTACGGAGGGCTTGGGCGCGGTCGGCGCTTTTTTCGATTAAAAGAAGATTCTCTTTTTTTACTAAATCATATTGTAGAAACGATTTGGCAAAAGCCATCCCCATGTTTCCACAACCTACTATGGCAATTTTCATTAGTTTTGACTAAATAGTTGGTGATTACGTCGCAAAATTGGGGATAATTCAGCAATAAAACGTCTCTAAATCGTAGATTTGACTATCAAAACTTCATTAACATGAAAAAAATTATATTTTACACTTCATTAGCATTTCTGGTAGCTTCGCAGAGTTATGCCCAGAAGAAATCTAAGAAAGCCCCCGCTGACGCTCCAACGGTGGCTAAAAAGCCCTTAACCCACGATGTATATGATTTTTGGAAGGATATTCCAGAAAGAATAGTTAGTAACAACGGGCAGTGGTTTGGCTATGCACTCAACCCCCAAGAAGGCGATGGTAAGGTGGTTTTTTACAATTTTACTACTGCTAAAGCCGACTCAGTAGCGCGCGGCAATGACCTCAAATTTACGAGCGATTCGGAGTTTGGCGTTTTTAAAATAAAACCTCAACTCGCCGTCACAAAAGCCGCAAAGCGTGCCAAAAAGAAAAAAGATGAGCTTCCTAAAGACTCATTGGGGATTTATACATTGGCTACTAAACAACTGGTCAAATTTCCCTTAGTGCAGTCTTTCAAAATCCCTGAGAAAAGCGGTAGTTGGGTAGCTTTTATCAAAGAATCAGAAAAGGCCAAAACGCCCGAAGCCAAAGGCGATAGCACCAAAAAAGCACCACGTGCAAAGGCCAAAAAAGAAAGCGAGGAAAATGGCTACGGCCTTGTGTGGCGTGATTTGAAAACGGCCACCGAAAAAAACTTCCCTTTTGTGACCGATTATGAAGTGACCAAAAACGGGAAGCTATTGGCTTTTGCCTCTACTGGTACAGATTCTACCAAGGCCGGGGTGTATGTATATGACATTGCTACAAAGCAACTTGCCCACATTTACGAAGGACATTCAAAACACAAATTCAAGAAACTTTCTTTTGACGATAATGGAAGCCAATTGGCTTTTGTGGCGGATTTAGATACCAACGCCAAAACCCAAATTAGAAGCCATAAACTTTTATATTGGAAAATGGGTGAGCAAACGGCGACTTTGCTGGCCGATGAAAGTACCCAACCTGCTCAGAAGGATTGGCTAGTAAGTGGTGACTATACCCCTAAGTTTTCTAAAAGTGGTGACAAACTATTTTTTGGTACGGCTCCCCGCCCCGTTGTTCAGGATACTACCCTCTTATCTGACGAAATCGTAAATGTAGAAGTGTGGCATTGGCAAGATACCAAGCTCCAAACCCAACAAAAGGTATCATTGGAAAGAGATAAGAAAAAGTCGTATTTGGCTGTAGCGCACCTGAATGATAAAAAACTTGTACAGCTAGGAGGAGTGCATCTGCCTGATGTTGATTTGGTATTGGAAGGCAACGCCAACATTTTGGTGGGTCATGCCGATGAAAAATATTCGGGTCAACATTGGGACTGGAACCCCAAAGAAGATATATACATCATTGACGCCAAAGATGGTTCTCAAAAATTGGTGAAAGAAAAAGTGGAAGGAAATGTGCGTGTATCGCCCGAAGGTAAGTTTTTGTACTGGTTTTCTAACCCTGATACGTCGTGGTTTGCGCATGAGATTGCTAGCAATAAAACCATTCAACTCACCACCAACAAAACGGTAAGATTTGCGGATGAAGAAGACGATCATCCTGATTTTCCACGGGCGTATGGCGTGGCGGGTTGGAGCAAAGATGACCAATCTCTTTTGATATATGACCGCTATGATATTTGGCAAATCGACCCCAAAAATCCTGCCCAAGCCAAACGCTTGACCAATGGCCGTCCTGACAAGAAGGTGTTTCGCTATGTAAGACTTGACCCCGAAGAAAAAAGCGTAGATGTAAACAGCCCGCTTTTATTGAGCACTGTCAACGAAACTACCAAGAAAGAAGGATTTGTGCAGCTTGCCGCTAATACTTCTCAAATAACGCCGCTATATGAAGGCGATTTTAACATTGGAAACGTGGTATTGAAAGCCAAAGATGCCAATCGGGTATTGTTTACCAAACAGACTTTCAAAGATTATCCAGATTGGTATGCTACCGATTTGAGTTTCAAGAATATAACACGTGTGACCGAAGCTAATCCTCAACAAAACAACTATTGGTGGGGTTCGGTAGAAATCGTAAGTTGGAGAGCTGGCGACGGTACGCCTCTGCAAGGATTGTTGTACAAACCCGAAAACTTTGACCCTACTAAGAAGTATCCCATGATGACGTATTTTTATGAGAAAAACTCAGACAATATCCATACGCATTATGCCCCACGCCCTATTCGTTCTTACATCAATTACTCTTATTTTACGAGCAATGGCTACTTGGTTTTTGTACCTGATATTGTGTATAAAGACGGTTATCCTGGCCAAAGTGCCTACAATTGCATCGTACCGGGAGTATTGAGCATGATTGACAAAGGATTTGTGGATAAAGACAAAATCGGTATTTCGGGTCATAGCTGGGGTGGGTATCAGACTGCCTATCTCGTGACACAAACCAACTTATTTAAAGCTGCCGAAGCCGGTGCTCCCGTATCTAATATGACAAGTGCTTATGGGGGTATCCGTTGGGAATCGGGTATGTCGCGGCAAGCGCAGTATGAGCATACGCAGAGCCGTATCGGAGGTACATTGTGGGAAAAACCAATGCAGTATCTCGAAAACTCACCGCTTTTCCACGCTCCCAAAATCCAAACGCCTGTATTGATGATGCACAATGACGACGACGGTGCAGTGCCTTGGTACCAAGGAATTGAGTTTTATATGGCTCTGAAACGCCTTAACAAGCCCGTTTGGATGCTTAATTACAACGGCGAAAAACACGGCCTTACTAAGCGCCAAAATATGAAAGATTTTACGGTGCGTTTGTACCAATATTTTGATCATTATCTCAAAGACGCACCTGCTCCTGCGTGGATGACCGAAGGCCTGCCTATGCTAGAAAAAGGCATCAACCAACGCCTCTCTCCCACACAAGCAGAAGCCGCAAGTGGCACTTCCAAATTGGGCGGCTCAGGAAAATAGAAGTATGGATTTTACAAGAATAGGCGCGGGGACATCCCCGCGCCTATTATTTTTTTCAATGAGTGATATAGCTCTTATGTTCGGCCTTAGAGACGCAGTGCCAATAGTGACTTATAATATTATTGAGGTCACAATAAGCGGAGACTATTGGATTGTTATGTTATTTTTGAACGATTTTAATATTTTTTTCTAACATTTTTTGTAAGGCGAGTAAGGTGATTTTGAGTTCGCTTAACATTATTGCTGAGTATTGGAGATTTTTATGTCATCTAGCTTACTTGAAGTATTACGATGTTATTTAAGTTAGGTCTGCATCAGCAATGCCTTACACGCCTCTTTTAGAGTTTTTAAGTATTTTCTTTGACTGACAAAAAACCTAAACTTTTTAGATGTGGTATTTTTTAACCTGACCCAGAAATCCTTTATATCTTCTCAAGGGAAATTAATGTCAGAATAAATAACAGTATAATCTCTAGGAAATATGCGCTTTTTTTTACCGTTGACATTTTTTATAATAGCAACACAAATACCTTCTCATTCTCAAAAAAAATACCTTGTTTTAGATAGTTTAGATCAAAAACCTGTAGATTTTACTTTTGTTTATTGTGGTTCTACCAGCACTTATTCTGATGAGTTGGGCTTTTTTTACATCGAGTGTGATAAAAACAAAGAAATTGACTTATTGAGAGTTGGGTACAAACAAAAGAGAATTCTTGCTTCTTCTTTAAAAGATACCCTGTTTTTAGAGCCTATTAATACCGTTGGTGAGGTAATAGTAAAAGAAAAAAAGAGAAAAAATAGAGATACCATTTGGCTAGGATTTATTGATGAAAAAACGACGGGGACATTTCGTGCGGAAAGTGAGGCTGCGCTATTCATCAATAATCCATATGGTACATTGCTGAAAATAAATACCGTAAAATTTACCTTTTCCCAAACTAAGTTTCTCGGTACAAAGCCTACTAATAGTATTTCTTATATAGTAAGACTTAGAATCTATGATATGGGTGGTCAAGGGCAACCAAACAAAGATTTGCTACTCAAAAGTATAACATCTTTAGTAAATAAGCATCAAACGTCTGTGCAGTTTGATATAGAAGAAGAGGGTATATATCTTCCTCTCAATGGGTGTTTTATCAGTATAGAATTTATTGGGTTTGTCGATGAATGGAAAAAAATTGCTGCAAAAAATGGGAAAAGTATATATAATCACAAGATACAATTTACACCACGTTTTACTAAAGGTAATCAAAAGCCTCAGAGTTGGTTTAGGAGAAACGGTAACGAACCTTGGAAAAAAATGTATGATGTAGAGGGAAGTCATCCTAATTTTAAATTTGGCGTAGAAATATCCCGCTAGGTTTTGAATTACATCAAACCCGTTTGGCACATATCGAACTTCCTTTCTAACAAAAATCTTTTATGAAATAACGTTACCTTCCAATCGCCACTTTTCTCAAAATAGAATCAATCACAAAACGCGTAGTGATGCCGTCGGCTTCGGCTTCGTAGTTGAGCGTAATACGGTGATTGAATACGTCGGGAGCGGCTTCTTTTATGTCTTCGGGCAACACATAATCGCGTCCCGAAAAATAAGCGAGGGCTTTGGCCGCCAAGTTTAATTTAATCGTTCCCCGTGGTGAAACTCCGTATTGGAGATATTTGTCTTCTTCTCGCAAGCCGTATTCGAGGGGTTTGCGAGTGGCAAAAACCAGTTCTACAATATAATTTTCGAGGGTTTCGGAGAGCGTGATTTGGTTGATTTCGTGCCTAATCTGCCCAATGTCTTCCTTTGTCAAAATAGCCTGAGGCTCGTAGTTGTAATCCAAATTTGACATTCGCCGCATTACTTCTAGTTCTTCCGTTTTGCTGGGATAATCCACAAATACCTTCATCATGAAGCGGTCGAGTTGGGCTTCGGGGAGTGGGTAAGTTCCTTCTTGTTCTACGGGGTTTTGGGTAGCCAACACAAAGAAAGGGCGGTCGAGGTGAAAAGTTTCTTCCCCAATCGTCACTTGTTTTTCTTGCATTGCTTCCAGCAAAGCCGATTGTACCTTAGCGGGGGAGCGGTTGACTTCATCGGCCAAAATCATATTGGCAAAAATAGGCCCCTTTTTCACCTCGTAGTCACCGAGTTTGGGTTTATAAATCATGGTTCCGATGATGTCGGCAGGAAGCAAGTCGGGCGTAAACTGAATACGTTGAAAATCTAGATCTAAAACTTTGGCGAGCGTGTTGACCGTCAGGGTTTTGGCTAGTCCAGGAACCCCCTCTAGCAAAATGTGCCCGCCCGTAAATAGTCCAATGAGGAGGCGATTGATAAGCTTTTCTTGGCCTACCACTACTTTGCCCATTTCCTCAAATATTTGTTGAATTTTCTTTTGTGGCATTTGATATGGTAACGTAAAATGTAAAGTGTAGGCTGTAAAGTTAGGGATTAGGCTATTGTTGACCAAACCTTATGATACTTCAAAGTCATTATAAGGGTGATAAAGTAAAATTAAATGAGACTTCGCAGGCCGAACTTGGAAAGTCTATTCTACACAAAAATATATTCCCCAAATTCTATTTACTTTGTATTTCATCCCAAGCCCAAGATGTCGTGTCAGATTTTCGGTTAAAAGTATTTTGTAGCGTGGCCAATCACCTTAGCTTTACCAAAGCAGCCGGGGAGCTGTTTGTGACGCAGCCCGCCGTAACCAAGCATATTCATGAGCTAGAGCAGCAATATGGCACACGGCTTTTTGAACGAAAAGGAAACTCCGTTTTTTTGACTCCTGCGGGCGAATTACTCAAAAAATACGCCAATCAAATATTACAGCTATACCAAGAAGCAGCTTTTGAGTTGGGAACACTCCAATCAAAGCACAGTGGCAAACTTCGCCTTGGGGCGAGTACTACTATCGGGCAGTATTTGATTGCACCTTTGTTGGCAAAGTATTATGAGAAATTTCCTCAAGTGGAGCTATCGCTTCTCAATGGCAATACCGAAATGATAGAGAATGCGATTTTGTCGCATACGATAGATTTGGGTGTTGTCGAAGGTAGAAAGCACCATTCGGGTATCAAATACGTTGATTTTATGGATGATGAACTCGTAGCGGTGGTGCATGTCAAAAGCAAATTGGCTCATCTCGACGAGCTTACGCTCGACGAACTTACCCACATCCCTTTGGTGTTGAGAGAGCGTGGTTCTGGCACCTTAGAAGTGATTGAAGGAGCCCTGAAAGAGCATAATCTCAAGCTTTCCTCTTTGCAGATTGTGATGCATCTGGGCGGCACCGAAAGTATCAAATCTTTTCTCGAACATTCTAATTGTATGGCTTTTTTGTCGATTAAATCCATCCAAAAAGAGTTAAATATGGGTCAATTGAAGCTTATTAAAGTAAAAGACTTAGTACTGATGCGAAAGTTTTGGTTGATTCACTTACAAGGCCAACCTGAGCCTATGTCCGAATCTTTTATGCGTTTTGCTTTTAGAGAGTATACCAAAAAGTAAATTTGCTATTTGTTGAGTTTTTTGTGAATGCAATTTGTTGATTTTGAGAAAATAATCATTAATGTGCGCTTTTGCACTTACAACTTCTTATGAATACTGAACTTCATGACCGTCGTGGTTTTTTGAAACAAAGTGTACTTACGTCGCTTGCGGGCTTGGTAGGAACTGACATCGTTTTTGCCGAAAATATGCCCAAAAACTACGTTCCATTGGCTTTGGACGAAGGCTTAAAGGGAAAACATCCTGATATGATTGTGCTGAGCGATAAGCCTTGGAATGTCGAAACGCCTCCGCATTTGTTGAACGATGCCGTTACGCCTATCGATAGGATGTTTATAAGAAACAATGGCTTGGTTCCAGAAGAGAAAATAGACGCTAATACTTGGACATTGACCATCAAAGGTGAATCTGTAAAAGCACCAAAGACCTACAAATTGAGTGATTTGAAGAGTAAGTTTAAGACTTATACCTATCAATTGGTGTTGGAGTGTGGCGGCAATGGTCGTTCGGGATTTGTGCCACAAACTTCTGGTAATCAGTGGGATCAAGGAGCGGTCAGTTGTGCCGAATGGACAGGGGTACGCCTCAAAGATATTCTGAATGATGTAGGCTTAAAAGAAGATGCACTATATATTGGGTATTATGGAAAAGACCTCCACCCAAGTCGCGACGCAAGCAAGGTGGTGATTTCGAGGGGAGTACCTATCAAAAAAGCCCTCGAAGATGAGACCCTCATTGCGTGGGCTGTCAATGGACAAGAGATTCCGATGATGCACGGTTTTCCGTTGCGATTGGTGGTGGGTGGATGGCCGGCTTCGGTATCTGGGAAGTGGCTTCATACGATTGCGGTCAGAAACAAAGAACATGATGGTGCCAAAATGGACGGACACAGTTACCGTATTCCTCGGCAGCCGATTCAGCCGGGTGAAAAACTAGCCGAAACGCCCGAAAACTATCAAATCATCGAATCAATGCCTGTAAGGTCGCTCATTACATCGCCCCAATCAGGCGCAATGATTGATTTTGGGAAAACATTGACCATAGGCGGTCATGCGTGGGCGGGAGATTTGGCAGTGAAAGAGCTACATGTTTCGATAGATTATGGAGCTACTTGGCAAAAGGCAAGTTTGCAAACGCCCAAAAATCGGTTGGCTTGGCAACAGTGGTCGGCTCAAATTCAGTTTCCTAAAAAAGGATACTATGAAGTATGGGCACGAGCTACGGATTCACGGGGTACTTCTCAGCCGATGGTGATTCCGGCTTGGAATCCGGGAGGGTATTTGAACAATACTTGTCATCGTATTGCGGTAAAAGTAGTGGGATAGATAGAAGCATCTAGATATATAAAGGCTTGGGACTGAACGAGGAAAAGGTATGTGTAATGAGAGTATAACAATGATTCTGTCATGAGTATATTAATAATTCAATTCCGCATATTGTAGGAATTAAATTCTTAATTCCATATAATTGAGAAATTAAAATTTGAAATACTTATGGCTAAGAATCAAAAGTTTGAAGTACAAGGAATTGTGATAACAATTCAAGAGCGGAATGATAATGATTACATCTCACTTACTGATATTGTTAGTGGATTTGAAGGAGGCTCTTCTTTGATTGAAAGGTGGCTTCGAAACAAGAACACACTTGAATTCTTAGCGGCATGGGAAAAATTGAATAACCCTAATTTTAATTCCTCCGAATTCGAGGGAATTAAAAATGAAGCAGGGACAAATAGATTTATGATGTCCGCAAAGCAATGGATAGAAAAGACAGGGGCAGTAGGGATTGTGTCAAGTGCAGGTAGATATGGGGGAACTTATGCACATAAAGACATTGCATTTGAGTTTGGAATGTGGATTAGCCCAGAATTTAAACTCCTTTTAATCAAAGAATTTCAAAGGTTAAAACAAGAAGAAGCTGAAAGAAAGAATATAGATTGGGATGTAAAACGAATTTTATCTAAAGTAAATTATCGCATTCACACCGATGCCATCAAAGAATCATTACCTACTTTAAACCTGACAAAAGATAAAGAAAAATGGATTTATGCAGAAGAGGCTGATATGCTAAATCTTGCTGTTTTTGGTATGACTGCTAAGCAATGGCAGCAGGAAAATGCTGAACTTGTACTTCAAGGTGGTAATATAAGAGATTATGCTAATTTACATCAATTGACAGTGTTGTCAAACCTTGAAAGCATAAACGGAATGTTGATCAAACAAGGGATGGAGAAAAAAGAGCGTTTAATGATTTTACATCAGACAGCAATAGAGCAACTCAACTCATTGAATGCAATCAAAGATTACACTTTTGATAAATTGAAAAGCCCTAATTTGAAGTTAGTTGAACAGAAAAAAAGGAAAGAAAAGTAGCTTCTTATTAGCCCATATCCAATGAGGAAACAAATGAAAATAGTAAAAATATCGGCAGGACGTTTTGTGATGATGTTGGTAATTGTCGGCTTATTTGTGGCGGCTATCACTAGAGAAAATACGCCTTCTCTCGAAAAATCGCAGATGATTTTGGCGGATTCGGTAGATGCCGAAACCGGACTGGCGCTAGACCCTAATTTTGCTTTGATAAAAGCGCAATGTACGGGTTGTCATTCGCCTAAGCTGATTCTTCAACACCGTTTTACAAGAGATGAGTGGTTGAGCAAAATCAGATGGATGCAGCGCAACCACAAGCTTTGGGATTTGGGCGAAACTGAAAAAACAGTACTTGATTATCTTGCCAAACATTATGCGCCCAATCAGGCTGCTTACTCGCGGCGCGAACCACTGCGCAATATCAAGTGGTACAAGTTGGAACAGTAGATATAGCAAGTGCTGTGCTTGTATTTTGACCTAAACCTTGGTTCCTATGCACAGTCCATTTTTTGTATCTATTCTGCTTGTTGTCAGTATTTTGACTATCATTTTGCTCAGCTCCAAATACAAATTCAATACTTTTTTTGTGTTGATTTTGGTGGCAATGGGCGTAGGATTCGCGGCAGGCATGGACGGGGAGAGTGTACTCAAATACCTCAAAGTAGGTTTTGGAAGTACGCTCGAAAAAATTGGATTGCTCATCATTTTAGGTGCTACTTTGGGGGTGATTTTAGACAAAACCAATGCTACGCTAAGTTTGGCTAATTTGATTTTGTCCAAAACTGGTGAAAAGTACGCACCTTTGGCTATCACTATGGTAGGAGTACTGATAGGGCTGCCTATTTTTTGTGATTCTGGATTTGTGGTTTTGAGCGGTTTAGTAGTTTCGTTAGGGCAAAAAATTCCTTCCAAAAGACGGGCATTGGTGGCTTGTTTAGCTACCTCCTTATATGCAGTTCATTGTTTAGTTCCGCCGCATCCAGGTATTACAGCTGCCGCTGGCGTACTCAATGTGGATTTAGGAAAGGCGATGCTGGTAGGTATATGTGTCGCACTGCCTACTGCGGCAGTAGGCTATGTGTATAGCATTATGTTACCTTCAAATACTTCTGAAGAGTCGTTGGGGGAAGTACCTAAAACAGACGATCGTGCTGTGTTTTTGCCTTCGCCTTTTTTATCAATCTTACCCATTATTGTTCCGATTGCGCTTATTTCACTCAAATCTGTTTTGTTGCTCAATTCTGAGGCACTGCCTCCGTCTTTTTTGAACTTTATTAAATTTATAGGAGAGCCGGTGAGCGCACTGTTGGTTGGGATTGTGTTGACGTTGCCTCTTTTTCAAAAAATAGACAAAACACGACTTAATCATCTTTTTGATGATGCGATCGAGAAGGCAGGCCCTATCCTGATTGTGACAGCGGCGGGTGGGGCTTTTGGCGAAATCATCAAAACGCTTGAGCTAGGCAAGGTTTATGGCCCTGCTTTGGCTTCGGGCAATTGGGGCCTTTTGATTCCCTTTGGATTAGCGGCTATTTTCAAAACAGCCCAAGGGTCTTCTACCGTGGCGGTAGTTTCTACGGCTTCTTTAGTAGCGCCACTCTTGGCAAGCTTGGGTTTTGCGGGGGGCGATGGTACTTTGTTGGCATTGCTGGCGATGGGTGCGGGCTCTATGGTGGCTTCCCATGCCAACGATTCCTATTTTTGGGTTATTGCGCGTTTTGGTAATCAATCGGTAGCGACTACTTTGCGTAGCATTACTCCTTCGTCGGCTTTGATGGGGCTTACTGCACTTGTTTCGCTCTATATAGCCAAATGGATACTGGGAGTCTAAAAAACAAAATTATCAATCAAGCGTACTTTCCCTAAATGAGCGGCAATACACATCGCCGTTTGGCTAGTTGCTTGAAGTGAATCTACATTTTGTAGGGTATGGGCGTTGACAATCTCAAAATACTCTAGTCTAAAAGCTGATTCTTTGCCGAAATGCTCTTCTATCATTGCTTTTACTTCGGTGGGTTTTTGACCTTCTAACAATTGCGTTTTTGCTAGTTTTAAACCTTCAAAAATATGCGCAGCAATCGCACGTTCATCGGCAGTAAGGTTACGATTCCGCGACGACATTGCCAGGCCGTCAGCTTCGCGAAGGGTAGGGCAGGGGTGAAGTTCAATCTGAAACCCTAGGTCAATCATCATTCGCCTCACGACGGCCACTTGTTGAAGGTCTTTTTGACCAAAATAAGTACGGTCAGGCTGAACGATATTAAACAATTTTGACACCACAATCCCTACTCCATTGAAATGCCCCGGACGGAATTTTCCCTCCATGACACGTTCTAAATCACCAAAATCAAATTTAAGAAGGGCTTTTTCGGGATACATTTCTTCTACTGATGGCGCAAAAACGGCATCACAGCCCACTGCGGCGAGCATAGTACAATCGGCTTCGAGCGTGCGGGGATAGCGAGCGAGATCGTCGGGATTGTTGAATTGAATGGGATTGACAAAAATACTACAGACAGTTATGTCGTTTTGTTCACGAGATGCCTCGATGAGCGACAAATGTCCTTCGTGTAGTGCGCCCATAGTAGGTACTAGACCCACGGTTTTGGCTTGTTGACGTTGGTTTTTTAGAAAAAGTCGTAGGGCAGTGATAGAATGAAATACTTGCATTAGATTACATCAAAAAGAATTTTAAACAGGTACAAACTCTACTTTCAAATAGCCACCAGTGGCATTGGCGGGCGTTACGATTTGGGGCAGAGCATTGATGACGTCGAGGGTTTGTTTGTGAGTATGACCCGTCAAAACCCCTACGACATTGGGGCTTTGGGTGACTTCTTTATAAAAACGCATCGTAGTAGTCGTATGACCTGTTTCGGGCCAACGAGGGCGGCGTTCAAGTTCGTGACTACGGTCGGCTTTTGCGCCCCATTCGGGGTGTCCACATCCAAAACTTACGGGCCTTTCGGGAGCATAGAGCGGGATATGAACCATCAGCACCACGGGCTTTTCGGTGGCCACTTCTTTCTGAAAAAAAGCAAGTTGTTCGGGTGAGATTTCGTAAGTCGAATTGTCTAATGCTACAAACCTAACACCGTTGATTTCGCGGCTTGTCATCAGAGGATTGGCTCCCTGATAAAGCGGCGAAAGGCGTTTGTGGGTCCAAGTATGGCGCAATTCGGCCAGCGAGCCGGTCATCCCTTCATAATGCCAATCATGATTGCCTGCCACATAGACATAAGGTAGGTTGACTGATTTTAATTGTTGGCCTACCCATTCGATAGCAGCCTCCGAAGGAAAACTCACAATATCACCAATGAGAGCTACCAACGAAACTCCCTCGGTTTTGGCTAAAGCTAAGGTTTTCTGAAAGCACTCTTCGGGCTGAGTCGTTTCGCCTGTTTGGAAATGCTTGGTTTGATTGTATGCTTTGGCCATACGGCCACTGTATTGTACAAAATCAGCCCCGCGAGCATCATCTCTGAAAAGGTGAGTATCAGCCATAAACATAATACTAAACCGCTCTTTGAGATGAGGCATAAAAAAGCGGATTCGATTGGCGTCAATAGCAAAAGACCCTCTCTCAAAACGAGAAAAGCGTTTTGGACTGCGCCCGCTAAAGAGAGAAGGAACGGCTGCTAGGGAGAGAAGTAAATCGCGTCTTTTCATGGGGAATTATAAACTTTTTACAAAGCCACTTTCAATTTTCCACCCTTTTTTACCAGCCCGAATCTCGAAATTGCCTCGGTCGCCTAGGCGCAATACAATCGGTTTGCCTTTGGCATCGACCAAGGTTCCTCCTTGGGCGTCGAGTTCGTCAATTCCGTAAAACACTGACAAATCTCCAAAATCTTCGACACTACTACGATAGCTAAATGCGGTGGCATCGGCATTGCTGACTTCGTTGCGATTGATAGCTACATCTACCGTATAAGTTTGGCCGTTGAGTTCGGCTTTGGCATTGCGGATGATAAGATCAAAATGATTGCGTCCGTTTTGGGGGATTTTTTCATAATCTGTACGTTTTTCACGGGTGTAGGCACCATCAGCAATAGATTCTAGAGCTGTAAGAATCGCAATAAAATTCATCTTACGGAGGTATTGTTTTTCGGGGTCGTTTTTATAACCTCCCGATTCAATCAGTACCAAACTCGTACCCCATTTAGCGATATTGTCGCCAAAAGCACGTGGTTCAAATTCGTCCGAATAGCGCGCTACTTGATTAGGAATGAATTTTTGAAGGTCGCGGTTCATCCCTACGATGAGTTGCATGGCACGTTCGCGGACAGAATTGATGGTACGTTCGTGATTGTAAGCCGTGGCCAAAAAAGAAATGGCGGCCACTTCTTTGCTATCACCTACGCTATAGCGGGGGCTTTGGTCATGGAGGTTAAAGCCCACGAGTGGTTTAAGGGTTTGTTGGAGCTGTTTGAGTAGCTTAGATTCGGGGCATTGTAGGCGTAGAGCATCGCGGTTCATGTCGATTTCCTGAGCGGTGCGTCGTTGCCAGCGCTCCACGCCGTCAGGATTGAGCATAGGTACAAAATAAAGCGTTGATTTTTCGGCGAGTTTTTTACGAAAATCATCGAAACCATCTCCGCTAGCATTCAAGAAATTGAAAATATCCAAAAGCGCCATAGTAGCGGTGGCTTCGTCGCCGTGCATTTGCGACCAAAGCAACACTGGAGGCGCGCCGTTGCCGTATTGGGCTTGAAAAATAGACCGACCTTCAAAAGACTTGCCTGCTTCAATGACCTTGAACTTAGGGCTTGTTTTGAGTTTTTCGATGAGCGGTACCAAATGCCGATGTTTGAAAGCACGGCGTTCGGTTATGGTTTTTTCTTTAAACAAATCATGCGCATCAAAAAGACGTTGCGCTAAATCACTCTGGGCAAAAATGGTTTCAGACATACAAAAAAACGAAACCACCATTAAGAGGTGTTTCATAGATTATGAGGTATTAGTGAATTTTAAAATAATACTAGGATGTTGCGTATCCTTCGAGGTATTTGCGAACGGCAGGAGCTTGAAAACCAATCACAATATCACTTTTAGGAATACCATGTTTTTGTAATTGTTCGGCTATACGCATATCAGTACCATCATGTTGGAGCCAAACTTTGCCATCGGCTTTCACATCGACATGGATAAATGAAGCATATATCCAACCACTGTTTTCTTCGGCCCAACCTACGCCAAAATACAAATAATGGCCGTGTTCATCGTCGGTGATAAGTTGGTTTTCAATTCCTCCTTCTTTTTCAGGTGATAATTTGGTGATTTTTTCCACCACCTTACGCACAATCTGTTTATGAAAGCTTACTTTATCCATTGTCTGATGTGAGGTTGAGTTTCGTCAAAAACAATCATTTTTACATCAAAAGTGTGGGCAATATCCACAAAAAAAGAATCATCAAAGAATCTTTGATAGAAACCATTGGGAACAGTCAAGATACAAGATTCTTTCAGAATCGGTATTTTTAAGGGCTTTCCAATAAAGTAAAAATTGCCCCAGTGCATCTTCAAAATCATCAATATCCGAATGGCCAATGAAGCTTTTAATCTCAACCGCTATTTTTTCATTATCTTTTTGAGCAGCAATGATTTCTTTTTCAGCACCCAAGTCAATATATCCACGGCGGCGACCCATCATGATTTTGAATGGGTCATGGGTGATATTCCAACCTTCATTTATCAGTGCTTTTTTTACTAATTCGTGGAAAATATCTCTTGCTGCCATATCATAACTTTGTCATTTATGAATCATTTTACCATCTTACCTGCCCATCTCCCACTACGACCCACTTTTCGGTGACGAGTTTTTCGAGGGCAAAAGGACCACGCGCATGGAGTTTTTGGGTGGAGATGCCAATTTCGGCTCCTAATCCAAATACTCCTCCATCCGTAAATCGCGTAGAAGCATTGGCGTAGACTGCGGCGGCATCTACTTCATTCAAAAATCTGTTGATAATCGTTTGGTCGCTGGAGACAATAGCCTCTGAGTGGCGAGATGAGTAATTTTGAATGTGAGAAAGTGCTTCTTCCAAACCTGTTACGATTTTGACCGCCATTTTATAATCCAAAAACTCCCGACCAAAGTCTTGAGGTTGAGCATGTTGGAGAAACGGATACTGCATTTGTTCAAAAATAGGGTAGGACTCCTCATCAGCAAAAACTTCTACATTCCACTTAATAAAATCATCTTTGAGTAAAGGCAAAAATGAAGTAGCAATGGCGCGGTCCACAATCACGCAATCCATCGAATTGCAAACAGAAGGTCGTGATACACGCCCATTTACGACTATATCGCGGGCTTTGAGAAGATCAGCCGTACTTTCTACATAGCCATGACAAACACCCGCGCCGGTTTCGATAGTAGGAATCAAGGAGTTTTTACGAACAAACTGAATCAACGATTCCGAACCGCGAGGAATAATAATATCTACGTAGCGCGTGGCGGTGAGAAGTTCATTCACAAACTGACGGTCGGTAGGAAGCAGCATTACGGCATTGGTATCGATATGATACTCTGCCAACGCTTGATGAATTAGACTAACCAAATACCGGTTGGAAAAGTCAGCTTCTTTGCCCCCCTTCAGCACACAGGCATTGCCCGAACGCAGGCACAAAGCGGCCACATCTACGGTGACATTGGGGCGCGATTCAAAGATAGCTCCTACGACTCCCAGCGGAACGGCGATTTTTTTGAGCTTAAGCCCCTGTTCGATTTCACGTTCCAACAACACCTCTCCTGAAGGGTCGGGGAGTTGAGCTACATCACGCAAGCTATCGGCCAAACTTTGGATTCGTTTTTCGTTCAAAAACAAACGATCTTTTTTCGGGTCCCCGTCGGGCATACGCACCATATCTTTCTGGTTTTCGGCCATGATAGAGGCTTGGTTTTGGAGAAGCAAATCGGCCAAGCGGTTCAATAAAGCCGTTTTTTGCTCGCTTGATAAGCGTCGTACTTGCGCAGCGGCTTGTTGGGTAGCCTGAAGCTGAGGAACAATCGTAGTGGTCATGGTGGTACAGTTGAAAGGCAAAGATAATACTTTGTGGGTTATGGGCTATCTTAGGGCACTTTCATTGCATCAAAACAATCTCATTCCCCTAAGTTGAAGGCCAAGGAAATATGTCTACGAAAAATTTCGTATATAAAATTTGGTATTACGAAATTGTTCGTATATGTTTGCTACGAAAATATTCGTAGATTAATTATTCCCCCATGAAACCAACCGATTCTGAACTTGAAATTTTACAGGTACTTTGGCAGGAAGGCCCTAGCACCGTGCGGCAAGTCAATGAGCGGCTATCGCAAAGCCGTGATGTAGGCTACACTACTACCCTCAAATTGATGCAAATTATGTACGAAAAGGGGCTACTCACGAGGCTCGAAGAAGCGCGTTCGCACATCTATGAAGCCAATGTGACGGAAGAAGAAACCCAAACCACTTTATTGGAGCGTTTTGTGGATACTGCCTTTCGAGGCTCAGCGAGCAAGCTCGTCATGCATGCCTTGGGCAATCACAAAGCTACCTCCGCCGAACTTGATGAAATTCGTAAACTTTTAGACCAAATCGAAAAACAGTCATGAAAACACTTTCACTTATGACAGAGCCTATTGTACAGGCTTTGGGCTGGACACTCCTTCATGCTATATGGCAGGGAGTTGGCGTTGTATTGGCCGCAGCTGTGATGCTTTTTTTGTTAAAAAAGCGCTCAAGTGCCCTTCGCTATGGAGTAGGAATCGGTGGCTTGGTTTTACAGCTACTAGCCTCGGTAGCTACTTTTGTCTATTACTATCAGCCTCTAACAATGTCGAGCAGTGGGGCGGCGGTAAGTGCGTCTAAGATAGCAGCTCCTTATGTGTCGACGGGGCTCAATTATGCCAAAATAGCTTTGCCTTGGTACAAGCAGGTGCTACTGTTTTTGCAATCTCATCTTGATAATATCGTATTGGCGTGGAGCATTGGGGTTCTGGTATTGGTAGTTCGGATGATAGGCAGCTGGGTGTATGTGCAGCAACTCAAAGCAGAGGGTATTCGCCTGACCGACGCTTCTGTGCAGACTTTGTTCAAAAAACTTACAAGCACGCTCCGCATCCGTCAAACGGTGCATTTGTTTGAGTCGGTGCGAGTAACTACCCCTATGGTCATTGGGTTTATCAAACCGGTGGTTTTGTTGCCTATTGGCTTAGCTACTGGTTTAAGTACCAAACAAATCGAAACCATACTTGCGCATGAGCTCGCTCATGTCAAACGTCATGACTATTTGGTGAATTTGTTGCAGTCGGTCGTAGAGATTTTTTACTTTTTTCATCCAGCTTTATGGTGGTTGTCGGCAAAGGTAAGAGAAGAACGCGAACACTGTTGCGACGACCTTGCCGTACAAATTTGTGGTGATAAAATGGCTTTTGCCCAGGCTCTAACGCAAGTAGAAGTTTTTCGCCAAACACCCCAACTTGCGATGGGATTTGCTTCTAAAAAAGGAATGATGCTACATCGGATTCGACGTATATTAGGCGTAGCCGAAAAACGGCCACAACGCCTAGGAGGCAATGGTCTGATTCTCATTTTATTGCTCGTAGTAGGGGTATCTGTCTATGCGTTTCAACCCCAAGATAAACCTACCAAAAAAACGAAAGCGATCAATATCAGCCACACCTCAAAAGACACTAAATTTGTTTTGGACAAGGAAGGGAAACTGACTCAGGTTATTTGGAAAAAACGAACATTGTCGGGCAAAGAAGTAAATGAGTTGCAGCAGCTCAAACAAGATATTGAAGAAGGAAAAATAACCTTCTCTTCGGTTCAAAATGCGGAGCAAAAAGCCATCTTAACGCGAATCATGGAGGTTGAAAATGAGCTTGACAAAGGAATGAGAAATTTGGCAGAAGGCTTGTCATTTCTTGCAATGGACAATATGGAGATAACGCCTCCCCCTCTGCCTGACGAAGCCGCCTATATAGAGTCTCTTGCTCCGATCGAACCCGATTCTCTTTTTGAGGCTGTCATGACCAAAAACCACGCTAAAATGGATAGCCTTCGGCGCCTTATGGAGCCTCAGTACCAAAAAATGGAGGCATTGCGGCTAGAAATGGAACAATATGAGTTTAAAACAGCCGAAATAGAGCGGAAAATGGAAGTGCTAGAGTGGAAAAAAAATAAGTCTCATGAGGAGCGTAACAAAGTGCTCGAAAAACGCAACCAAATGCTTCATCAAGAGAGTCAGGCTAAAAAAGTAACAGAAGAACAAATGGAGAAACAGTTGGCGTTGTTTGAAGAACAAATCAAGCAAAATGAAGCCAATGTACAACAGTTGAATCAGCAATTGGGCGAATTGAAGGGGCAAATCAAAATGGCCCGCCAACCCATTGAAGAACTAGAAAGCCAAGTGCAAAAACTAGAAAAAATCAATGAAAAATACAATCAAGAACTCGAACGCTATTCAGAAGAAATAAACCACCTAGTTCCGCCGCCACCGCCTCCAATTGAGTTTAGGGCTGCCCGCACCCCACGCGCGGCCGTTCCTGCTAAACCCAAAAAAACGGTGAAACCTACTCAGGCTCCTAAACCTGCAACGACTCCAGTCCCTACAAATTCACCTAAAAAGTAGTAAAAAATAGGTTTTATTTGAGAGTCTCATAGCATCTCTATGAGACTCTCTTTTTTTACTTTTTTATGAACTAAAATTTAGTTTTTACGACATCAAAAAGGGTATTTCATAGGAAGAAATTTTTTGTAAAATAACCTGTTCTTTGCGTTTTTGGGTTCTAATGTATTCTAACCGAGAAATAAAAACTAGGTTGTTCGTTTGGGTGACTGTCAAAAATGCACTTATTTTGCCCCCTCATGTAGTTTAAAACATACTTGTGAAGAAGAAATCTACGCTTTTTAATCTAAAAGACCTCATTGTTTATTTTCTGATAGCAGGCACTGGTGCAGCAGTACAATTTATATCAGGAAGCTTTTTTCGTAACTACGTTGACTTTTACGCGTCGGTATCGTTGGGGTATATTGTCTCTTTTTTTGTAGGATTTGTATTAACCAAGCTATTTGCTTTCGATGCCCGCAATACCAACAAAACCCGTCGTGAAATGGTTAAATTTGGGATTGTGGCCGCGATTTCTTTTGGAATCACGGTAGGGTTTGCGGCGCTTACGCTCAATATCCTTCATGCGACCAATCCTATTGATACAATTTATCATATTCCTTTAGATTTTATTCCAGTCAAATACCGTGAAGTAAACGTCACGGAGGCAGCATCGACTTTGGTCGGAATGGGACTGAGTTTTGTGAGCAACTTTATTTTACACAAAACCTTTACTTTCAAAAGTACGGGCTTTTATGACCGCGCCAAAGCGGCTTTGAATCTGGGTAAAGATTAGTTTTGAGACTTTTAATTCCATCAAAAATAGCCCCCTTGAGGGCTATTTTTGATGGATATCTTCGTTCCAATATTCATTACAAATACTACTTTACATCTTCTTGGGTCAAAATAGCCATCCATGTTTTGATACCTTCCGTGTAGTTTCCTAGCCTTAAATTTTCATTGGCGGCGTGTTGGTTATTGTCCATATTGACCATTGGTACATGAATAGCGGGCAAGTTTAGTTCACGCAAAAAAGGCACTATCGGTACGGAGCCTCCCGTCATTCGGATTTTGATGGGTTCTTTACCAAAAGTTCGGATCAATGCCGCTGTAAGCCAACGGTCGGGATAGATGCCAAAATCGGTACGGAAAGGTAGCATCCTTGATTCATTTTCGGTTAGGGTCACAATTTTAGGAAATTTTAGCCTTTCGGCATCGGTTGGTTTGTGGTCCAGAATTACATATCCTTTTGACTCAATATGTTTTCTAACTAACCCAATCAAATGATCAGGAGAAGATTCGGGGACAAGGCGAAGGTCAATTTCGGCGGTGGCTTCGTCTGGCACAATGGTATTGGCTTTTTCGCCGATATTGGCAGATACCAATCCGCGAATGTTTAAAGAAGGATATTGGAGCGCTTCTTGATAATTGCTGCCTACTTTGTCGGGCTGGGTAAATACCAGTTTTTGGCGAATAAGCTCGGGGTCGTCGGGTACAGCGGCTAAGATTTTACGCGCATTTTCGTCGATTTTGATGCCATCATAGTAGCCCGGAATCGTTACCCGTCCGTCTTCATCTTTCATAGATGCAAGCAACTGCGCCATTCTAAGAGCAGGATTGGGGGCATAATTTCCGTAATGCCCACTGTGCTGAGATATTTTAGGGCCGTAGGTAGTGAGGGTAATCGTGGCTATTCCGCGACAGCCATAAGTGAGTGTAGGCTCATTAGAAAGATGCCGCCCTCCGTCCATGACCATCAAAAAATCGGCAGCGAGCTTGTCTTTGTATTTTTTGACGGTTTCGGCCAAATGCGGGGCGCCAATTTCCTCTTCACTGTCCAAAATGACTTTGATGTGATAAGGAGAATTGATTTTTTCTTTTTGCATCATGTCTAGTGCCGCCAAGAGCATCAGAATCGGCCCTTTATCGTCAGAAACAGCGCGGGCAAAAATCCGCCATTCGGGGTCATAGTTTTTTTGAAGAAGATTCCAGTCTAGCGCTTCCCATTTGCCGTCGGTGGTGCGTTTTTTCAAGACCGGCTGATAGGGAGAAGCTTGCTGCCATTTTTCAGGCTCCACCGGTTGCCCATCAAAGTGCATATAAAACAACAACGTCTTGAGTTTGCCTTTGGGGGATACAGCAGGTACTTTTTCTGCAAAAAAAACAGGATGCCCCGCCGTAGGCAGTGCTTCGGTACGGAAGCCTTGTTTTTCAAAAGCTTTTTTCAACCAATCTAAATTAGGTTGGATTTGTTCTTTGATATGAGCATTGCTAGGCAAGCTCATAAATTCGTATAAGTCTCCGTAGTAGTTTTTTACGTGTTTTTGAAGAACAGCTTCTAAGTCAATTTTAGATTGACCCTGCGCTGAGAACCCGTAAACGTAAAACAAACCCAAAGTAGCTAACCAAAGTAAAGGCCGAGTGTTCATTTGTGTCAGAAGTGAATGGATGATACAAGTCCGACAAGTTGGCTAACTTTTTTAAGGTTTCAAAACACAAGAGGCTTATTTTATCAAGCTATTTACAATCTGACGCATGGCGTCGGAAGGGATGATAAAGTTGAAGTTTCCCCAAATAACTTCGTCGTATTTGGGAATGCTTTGCTGGGAAAAATTTTCGGTATCTACCAATATATCAGTTTCGGGGATACGGTTGCCGTTGCTTTTCTGGATTTCGGTAGTAGCAAATTGCAGTTTGATAGTGCCTAGCACTTGGGCATTTTTTTGTTCAAATTGAGTATCCAAAAGCATTCGATAATCTTGCAAAAACCATTTACCATTGAAAGGTTTGTAATTGATACAAGTATAAAGTCGCTTGGGTTCGCGTTTGGTTTTGCCGAAGAGTTTGTCGTTAGCTCCTGTTTTCAAAACATCCTTGACGCCCTCGCTCGTAAAGTCGTATTCGATACGTACAATAGCGGAGTCAGCGGCGCTGATACAGATGACACCATTGCGGGCAGCTTTGAGTCCTGTACTAGCTGGTTTAAACAAAATGCGATAGACTTCTTTGCCCAAATAATGCGTGATAGTATCGTCGATTTGATAGGCGTAATCATAGAGGTTTTTACCGTCGAGGTATTCGGGTGTGCCTACATCGATAGAGTGTGTAACAATGCTAGCGCCGTTTGGAAAGGCATAGCCTTCAAGGGCCTTGGAGCGGTTTGTACTCGTGAAAGTGCGCCCTCTTATGGCCTTTACTTTTTCGGGAATCAAAATTTTGGGGCGGGGGTCTTTTTCACTATGCAATACGGCTTCTCTAATTTCGATGTATTCGCCGTCTTGTTGGAGGGTTTCGCGATAAAAACCACTCAGTAAGTAAGGCGCTTGAGGATTGTTTTTCTTGATTTTTCCAAGCGCTTCAGCTACCAGGTTTCGGGCTTCAAAGGTTTTGATGTAACTACTATCAAGCACGCGGGGGCTAGTGGGAGTAAGCTCAATAACTACGTCTTTTTGATTGGGTTGGAAAGACGATGCTTTCTGCTGAAAAGGCTGATAGCCAATCACTGCTATTACCACCGCAGAGTCGACCGCTATGCGAGGAAAACGATAAAAAAACTGACCGTCGTCGTTGGTGAGGGTTCCCGTTCCTTTGCTCATCATGCCAATATAGGCCTGAGGAATGGGTTTTTGGGTGATTTTGTCGATGACTTTTCCCGACAATAGCAAATAGCCGCCTTGGGCACGAACACAAAATGCTAGAAGTAAGCAGCAACACGTAATGATCAAACCGCGCATAAAACAGAGAGAATTTTTCCTACGTTTATGCTGTCCACAACAATCAAGCCAAATCTCCCAAATTGTAGCATCTTCGGCAGCGAGCTTCGTAAGAATCTGTTTCGCCCAAAAGAATTTTATCTTGAGAAGTTACTTTTCGGTACGAATATTGCGCCACTTCTCCACATACGACACACACGGCGTGAACTTTGGTGACGTACTCGGCGATAGACATAAGTAAGGGGATAGGGCCGAAAGGTTTGCCGGCAAAATCCATATCCAAACCCGCTACTATGACTCGTTTTCCATTGTTAGCAAGTTTGTTGCAGACATCTACGAGGCCTTGGTCTAAAAATTGAGCTTCGTCGATACCTACCACGTCGCAGTCACCCGCAAAAAGTAAAATTTCGTCGGAGGTGTGAATGGGAGTAGAGCGAATTGAATTTTCGTTGTGAGAAACAATGTCCTTCTCATGGTAACGTTTATCAATGGCAGGCTTAAAGATTTCTACTTTCTGACGGGCAATTTTGGCGCGGTTGAGACGACGAATAAGTTCTTCGGTTTTGCCAGAAAACATTGAACCGCAGACTACTTCTACCCAACCGATGCGAGGGTGTGTGTTTTTGGAGTTGTGATTGGGCTCGATAAACATGTTAATAAAACAACAAAAATGGAGACAGAGGGAACTGTAAGATAGAGTCTAAAAATTTTTCGAATAATGAATCATAGATAACTGAATCCTGCAAACTACTTTTACAAAACAAACAATTTTTAGGATGCTTCACAAGTTTAATGTTTCGGTACTTAATGACTATAGTCAGCGTTTTGCGCGCAAAGTGTGCGATGATTTTTTTCTCCACAACTCAAGTGCGTCAGGTCAACATATTCTGAATTTGACGGCAATTCCACAGATAAACTTGTTTGTCATCAGTAGTTTATATGATAAGTGGAAGGCCGACGCGGAGGCGTTTAAGAGCCCATTTTTTGATTTTGAAAATGCAGAAGTAAGGGAGGCTCTTAAGCAGTTTATGAATGTGGTTTCGCGTAATATCTCCGTCAAACGTGAATATTTGGAGCCTATTTTGGGAGAGGCAACCAAAGACACTTTGGTGCTCCTTATCGACCCCAATAGCTACTTTAACGAAATCTTCAGAAACCAGACCAATTTTACGGTCACTGCCGAAACTATCCAGCAGTTACGAAAGTATGTGAGATTCAATAAAATAGTGCCCCAAGCTTTGGCCGATTCTCTTTCGGATAGGGCATTTATTTACGTCAATCAGGCAATAGAGTGGTCGGAGCAGGTAATTGCACAGCGAGCTTCTGAGCTTGATTCGATAGAACAATGGGTGGGAGCCTTTTCGGAAAAGGTGCCTTTGGACGTAACGTCTCTTTTGAAAAAAGTGGCCCGACCTGAGCCGCCTGCACCAGTGATAGAGACACCCGCTGCCAAATCTTTCTTTGATACTTTGGTAGAAGAAACACCAGTGGTACAGCCTGTGAAAATGGAGGAACCAATGGTAACAAAGCCAATAGAAGTACCTAAGCCGGTGGAGTCATTCAAGCCAACTGTTCCGCTACCTACTGTATCTCGCCCCACAATCAATGACTCGGCAGGCAATGGTCTCAAAGAATCTCTCAATGACCGCTTACGTACTGAGCAATCAACGGTGTCTGATTCTTACCAAAAACAACCTATTGCGAGTATTTCACAGAATATTCCGTTACACCAAAAGTTTATGTTTATTCACCAGCTCTTTAGTGGAAGCAACAGCGCTTACGAAAGTGCCATTGCTGAGCTAGAGCAAGCCCCTGATTTTGCAACTGCTCGGAGTTTGATTAGCTATAAATTTGCCTCTCAATACCTCTGGGATATGACAGGCGACACAGTAGGTGAGTTGCTAGAAATTGTAAAACGTCGTTTTGGTCACTAAAAAACTTACCAAGTTTACCTATATCATTTCCTACGATATAGTATTGGCACAAACTTGGTAAGTTTTAATATATCCTAAAATTGAAGTCAGGGGTTGGGAGTTTATCTGTTTCTAAGTTTCTTTGTATAAAAAATGTAGAAATAGAAATCCTACCCCATGATTGCGTGCCATCAACTGACTTTTTCGTATTCACCACAGAAAACATTTTCATTTCCTGATATTCGCTGCGAAGACCGTGAAGCCTTGCTTATCTTGGGGCAATCGGGAAGGGGTAAAACCACATTTCTGCATCTAATGGCGCTTTTGTTGCGTCCTGAAAAGGGGCAGGTCTGGATCAATGAAAAAGATATTACTCCTCTTTCGGCTTCGGAAGTGGCGGCAATACGAGCTAGCCAAATTGGGATTATTTACCAACGTGCCCATTTTGTGAGTTCGTTGAGTGTGATGGACAATGTTTTATTGCCCAATTATTTAGCCCAAAAACCTCAAGATAAAAATAAGGTCAAAGAGTTAGCCGAGCAGCTAGGTTTTGCGGAGCATCTTTCCAAAAAAACGCATCAACTTAGCCAAGGTGAGCAGCAGCGTGTGAGTATTGCGCGGGCTTTGATGAACAACCCTTCGGTGATTTTGGCGGATGAGCCTACTTCGAGCTTAGACGACGTCAACTGTCAAAAAGTGATTGAACTATTGAAGAAGCAATCCGAACAAATCGGTGCTAGCTTGGTAGTCGTAACCCACGACCAACGCCTCAAAGATGTGGTGACAAACCAAGTATATTTGTAGTAAGGGATTTTAGAACTTAGGACAAGAAAGTTGTTTGTCTTTACGACGTACCCGATGCCGTGGAGAAGGTTCAAAATCAAAAGTGTAGGCTAGTGAAATCTCATGAGAGCCGCCACTTGGTAGCCCTAGCGACGAAATGGTGATGTCATAGCTATAGCCAAATGAGAATCGGTCTTGGCGATACCCTACCAGAGCAATGAGCGATTCGCGGTTAGAAATATTGTCAACGTATTTTTTGATAGGTAGACCTCTATACCACAACCCCAACACAATAGGAGAATAAGTAATATAAACCCCTAAATCAAGCTGGTCGTACTTTCCCTGAAATTTATACAAAATAGCGGGTGAAATCGTTTTTTCACGGTCCCATTCGTCGCCTAGTCCCGTAAACCCAGCAAACGGAATCCGAAGGCCGGCATGGATACTTCCTTTAAGAGGCAAACGAGTACCGTCAGCTACTTGAAAAAATCCTTGTTGGGGACGATTGATGTGGTGGGCTGCTACACCTACCCAATATTTGTCAGAATAAAGTAAAAGCCCCGACGCAAAACTCATGTAGCCTATCGAAGGGGTACCATTGGCTGCAATGGGGTCAGCGGTGGGAGTTCCTGTAAAGCCGCGATTACTGTATTGGTCGCCAAAAGTAAGCTCTCGTAAGTCGGCGCGGCGATTGGCATAAGTCCCTTGCAAACCTAAGCGGAGAGCCGTGGTTTCGCTAAGCTTGAGTTGATATGCATATTGGGCGGAGATTTCGGAGGTTCTTAGGCTTCCGGTGCCTTGGGTGTCATTGACAAACAAAAGCCCTACACCGCTGTTGACGTTTGAAAAATAATGATCAACCCCAAAGGAAGTGGTGACGTAGTTGGCAGCAAGTCCAGGCCATTGATTACGATAATTCATCATGATACGGGGAGCCAAATCCCCTCCTGCAAAAGCCGGATTGAGATAAAGGGGATTCGCATAAAACTGCGAAAACTGAGGGTCTTGGGCTCTTACAAGCCAGCAAGAAAGTCCTAAAAGCAAGGTTAGAAATAATCTTCTCGTCATGATACCAAACGCTACCGCAAACATTTTGCCAAATTAATCATTTAATCTCCGAGAATTTAACGGTTTTTTCAATTAAATGTTATTTGGGGGAGTAAAAAACCGCAAAGAAGCCTGTTTTTGAGGATTCCTTTTAAAATTAGAGCCTATTATTTTGTGATTATTTTAGCTAACTCACTGACGGATCTTGATTAGATAAGTGGGCTTGTCAACATTGACTAAATCTAATATGACATCATAACTACCCGCCACCACTCGAATGTTTTGGCCTCCTTTTTCTAAATTATTTTGGTCATCAGTAGCTCCATAGCTCAGCGTCCAGTCGTTGTTGACTCTGAATTTGATTTCTCCGTTTTTCAATAAAATATTGCGTACTATCCAGCGTCCTTTTTGTGTGGTATCAGCTTTCAGTACTATATCCGCGCCGGTCCAGCCATTGGGGGTGGCGCTTCCCACTATTCCCCACTGAAAACTTGCTTTGGGCAGGATGTATTTTTTGCCTTTCTGTTCCAAAACTAAGGTGTCAATTTCGCCTAGTTTGTTTTTCTTAAATTCAACTTTTCCGTCAATCTTGTCAATGTAAAATGTGCTGTCGGTTTGTGGAAGTAAAATTGCCGACGGTTGACGCGAAGGCATAATGTGCAGTCTACCATTGTCAGTCTGAATATAAAAAGTCATTTCTGAACCATATTGAAAAGCACCCTCCAAATTCGCTAGTTGCTTCTCTGACAGGTTTATTTGTTTGGGGAGCCAATAAGGTTCGTTGAACAAAATGGCCAGTATTTTCTTCTTGATAGCTACTATATCGACCTCTTCGCTATTGCCCAACAAAACAATACAAAGGTCATTTTCAGGGTCACGAATCAAATAACTCCGAAATCCCGAAGCTCCGCCGCTGTGGCTAACTAACTTACGACCCGCCATGGTTTCGATGAACCACCCATGTCCGTAGTTGTTTTTGTAGGGGGTGTATGCTTTCTCGGTGGTGCTTTGGCTTATGATTTTATAAGACTGCATTCCTTGGTGAAATTTGTATAAATCGCTAAGGGTTGTGTACATTCCTCCTGCCGAAAAAAGCTCCTTATTGTCGTACAGGGGTGCTTCTTTGACGTAGGTTTTGAATGTAGATTTATAACCTTTGCTTTTCAGAGAATCTGTTAGATTTTTGTAATCAAAACCGCTTTCCGACATGTTCAACGGGGTGAAAATATAATTTTTGACCACTTTTTCATAGGACATCCCAGTTACTTTTTGGATGATAAATCCCAACAAATAATAGCCTGTGTTACAGTATCTCCAAGAGGTTCCAGGTTTAAAATCAAGCTTCGATTGCTTCAAAAAATTAATCATCGCCTGTTCGCTTTCGACGGGCATACTGTAGTCGTTGTTGTAGGCATATATGCCTGATGTGTGCGTTAGCAGATGCTCGATGGTGATACTGTCGGCAAAAGGTAACGAAGGGTAAAACGTAGAAAGCTTGTCTTGAAGTGAAAGTTTATGATCTTCAACAAGTTTTAAAATAAGCGTGGCTGTAACGGATTTTGTGATGGAATAAGCCAAGTATTTGGTGGTTTCGGTAGCTGAGGTTTGGGTATCAAAATTGCGGTATCCATACGATTTATTTAAAAGTATTTGGCTTTTTTGAACCACTAAAACCGAACCATTAAACAAGCCCACTTCGTGGTAGGCGGTTATCAGTTGTTCGAGTTTTTGGGAGGTAGTGGATTGGGCAAGCCCCACGTTTGTAAAGAAAATCAATACCAGCCCGAAGGCTAATTTTGAAAAAACAATGTGGGTTGCTGGGGCAATAAAATCCTTGCCCCCATTGGGGGTATAATCCTGATACGTTTTCATGACTGTACTAAACTGGGAGAAAAATAGTTATTTATTGGAAGATTTGCTGATAAAGAAGTAGCCTAAGAAGCTGGCAGATAGGCAAAAAGCCAAAATGGATAATGAATGAATGCCTAACGGCTGGCTATGATGAATAAAAAATAAAGCAATTCCGAGACCTGCCAAAAGCAAGGTCCATTTGAGGTTTGCGTTACGGTCTTCTTTGGGACTAACTTCCAGAATTGACATCGCAATGCTTTCTGGCACCCCTTTTTCAACAATACGGTTTTTGATGCGGTGTTCTAACAGTCTTTTCATGACGGTCAGGATAAAAAGCATCACTAATCCCAACACCAGAATAGAGGCACAAATATTAAAAGTGTGCTGACTCATAAGACTGTCTTGGTCTTGGGCGTGGGCTGTGGAGGCAAAGCCCACGATTGTTAAAATTAAAATAAGTTTTTTCATGATTGAAATAGTAAATGTGTTTTGACTGATAAGAGCACTTAAGCTTTGAAATGTTGCAATGCTCAAGAAAGATTTAGCACTTTTAGTTGTTTTTGGTATTTGGCGTAGAGATCGTACCCCAAAAACAGCGAAATACCGACTGTAGTGGCCAACAAAATGCTCAAAGTAATGCTCGAAAGTCCTTCAAATAAGTAAATAGGATAGTTGAAAAAATAGAAAAAAAGCATCCCAATCCCCAGCAATACCCCTCCACCGATACTGTAAGAGGTAAAGCGTGAGTCGGAGGCAACTATCTCAGAAGGAGGTAGTTGCTGAATAACCGCTGCTGCCAAATCAAAATCAAACGCAGGTGCCACAGGCTTTTCGATTGCTGTAAATACAAGCTGATACGCTTGTGCCTTGTGTCGGCATAATTCGCAATCTTGAATGTGGGCATGGATTTCTTCCGATACCTCGTCCAAACGCAAGGCATACGTCTGAATTTCTTCGTCCGAAAGATGGGGTGCTTTCATAGGTCGTCCTTGGTATAATGTGTCAATAAGTTATCTTTCAGGGCTTTTCTTGCCCTAAACAAATAGTTTTTTACCGTACCGATGGGCAGTTGCGTGATTTGTGCTATTTCCTCATAACTCAGCTCCTCATAATGATACAATGTAATGAGCGTTTGATAAATAGGTGAAAGCTGAGATAAAGCCATCTGAATCATCTGAGAAAGCTCCGTTTTAAAAATAAGAGTTTCTGTTTCGTTGGTAGAGTCACTGAGGAGTTTGTCGATATTTCTCTGCGGCCAATCGTCGTCCGAATCATTTCCTAACTCGACAGAAAGCGACTGCATTGGCCTTTTGTGTTTTAAGGAATGGTAGCAAGTATTGTACGCAATTTGCCCAATCCAAGTACTGAGCTTAGACTGAAATCTAAATTCGGGCAAAGATTTATATACCTTTAAATAGATTTCTTGGGCCATGTCTTTTCGTTCTTCGGGGCTATCAATCAGTTTGAAAACAATCTGAGCCACAAGCCCTTCCGTCTTTTTGATGACGGTCGTAAACGCGTTTTTGTCGCCTTTTAAAACCTTGTAAACCAGTTCTTTGTCTTCCACAATGTGATTGATGTTCTATTCGATAGGCAATGAGAGTCGTTGAAGATGAAAATGTTGCATAAATATTGGTCAAAATCAAATAAAATTGGATATTAGAATCCATTCAAGCGTCACTACGTGGAGTTAAACTCTTCTAACCCCACGCCTTTAGGCTGAGGGAACATAGGGAATAAGACTGAAACTAGGGGCTTTAGCCCTGACTTTTTAATCTTACACAATTACCTGAAATAAAAAATGCCCCGAGAATACGACTGACTCTCGGGGCATTTTTATTATTAGAAAAACAAAATCTTAGTGAGAAGAAAGCGGTGTGTTGTTTTGAGAATTTAGCTCATTTTGTTGGCGCTTTTTCTTGCCCATGCTGATTTTTTCAATCAATACAAAAAGAACAGGAACCACAAAAATAGCCAAAGAAGTAGCGGCTAGCATTCCTCCAAATACTGTCCAACCGATGGTCTTGCGAGACTCAGCGGCGGCTCCACTGGCAAACGCCAAAGGCAATACCCCCAGAATAAACGCCAGCGAGGTCATGATGATAGGTCGTAAACGAAGCTGTACCGCTTCGAGCGTGGCCTTGACAAGCTCCATACCAGCATCGACCCGCTCTTTGGCAAATTCCACAATCAAAATGGCGTTTTTGGCCGCAAGTCCAATCAACGTAATAAGCCCGATTTGGGCGTAGATGTTGTTGGAAAGATTAGGTAAAAATGTAAGGGTCAAAATAGAACCGAATGCACCAATCGGAACCGCAAAAAGAACCGAGAATGGAATCGACCAGCTTTCGTACAAAGCCGCCAAAAACAAGAATACAAACACAATCGAAATAGCAAAAATCATGAGAGTACTATCACCCGCTTTGATTTCTTCGCTACTCATGCCCGAAAACTCATAGCCGTAGCCCGCTGGCAAAGTCGCATTAGCCACTTCTCTAAGTGCCGTAATCGCCTGCCCACTACTGAACCCCGGCTTAGGGGTTCCGTTGATTTCGACGGAGCGGTAAATATTGTAGTGAGAAATCAAAGCTGGATTTTCGATGACTTTGGTGGTAATAAGCGCACTCAACGGAATCATGTTTCCTTCGCGATTGCGCACATAAAATTTCTCAATTTTATCCAAAGACGATCTAAAACTACTATCGGCTTGTACTACTACCCGGAAGTTTCGACCATAAAGATTGAAATCATTGACATAGTTACTACCCAACATGGCCGACAGCGAACTGAATACATCTGCTACTTGTACCCCCAGTTTTTTGGTTTTTTCGCGGTCAACGTCTATTTTATAACTAGGCGTACGGGTATTGAAAAAGGTAAAAGCGGTACCGATTTCGGGGCGTTTTGTAAGCTCAGCCAAGAAATTACGCGCTACTTTTTCAAATTGCTGGATATTGTCGGTACTCGTGGTTTGTTGTAACTGAAACGTAAAACCAGAGGTAGCTCCAAGCCCCGGAATAGCTGGTGGTGCAATCGCCAATACGCGTGCTTCTTTGATATCGGCGGTTCGTTTTTGTATTTCTTTAATAACACTCTGAACATGGTGCTCGGCACCCTTACGTTTAGCCCAAGGGTGGAGATTGATAAACAAAGTCCCCACGTTTGATTTGTTAGAAAAACTAAGGACGTTGAGTCCAGCTAGTCCTCCCACTACCCGCACTTCGGGAATCGCTTCAATGCGTTTCATGACTTCTTTCAACATCGCGATGTTGCGAGTGGTTGAAGTAGCTTCTTGCATTTCGTACGTAACAAAAAGACGCCCTTCATCTTCTACCGGTACAAAGCCCGTAGGTTTGTTTTTAAATAAGAAAAACAATCCCACAAACAAGCAGACCATCATCACCATTACGTAAGGAGTGGCTTTGATCCACTTAGCTACGCCACGGGTATAAGAATGCGAGAGTTTTTCAAACCAATTGTTGAAGCTATCGAAGAATTTTTCTAGGAAATTTTTCTTCTCATTGGCCCCTTTAGAAGGTCTGAGCATGGTAGCACAAAGTGCCGGCGTAAGCGAAAGCGCCACAAAGGCCGACAACAAAACGGATACCGCAATGGTAATCGCAAATTGCTGATACAAACGTCCTACGATACCTGGCACAAAACTTACTGGTACAAACACCGCCGCCAAAATCAAAGCAATCGCAATCACCGGCCCCGAAATCTCTCTCATGGCTTTGGTGGTGGCTTCTTTGGGCGAAAGTTTTTCGTGGTCGATGTTGTGTTGAACCGCCTCCACAACCACGATGGCATCGTCCACTACAATCCCAATCGCCAATACAAACGCGAAGAGGGTGAGGGTATTGATGGTAAACCCAAAAGGAATAAAGAAAATAAACGTACCAATTAGCGAGACAGGAATCGCCAAAATAGGAATCAAAGTAGCACGCCAGTTTTGCAAAAACAAAAACACCACGATGACCACCAAAATCATGGCTTCGGCAAATGTTTGCAACACTTCGTTGATAGAAACCCGGACCACCGTGGCGGTTTCGGTAGGTAATACAAAATCGATGTCTTTAGGGAAGGTTTTTCTCATTTCCTCTAAAGTTTTCATCACGCCATCATATGTTTCGAGGGCATTGGCTCCGGGAGCTTGATAAATCAACACAAAAGCCGCAGGTTTGCCTCCCACAAAAGCATTGGAGCCATAATCAAACTTTCCTAGCTCGACCCGAGCTACGTCGCGCAGATACACGATACTACCTTGAGCCGGCGAAGACCGTACTATAATATCCTCAAACTCTTCTTTGGTATTTAATCGGCTATTGGTCAGTACGCTATATTCAAAACTCTGGGTATTGGGCTGAGGGTTTCCACCCACCGTACCTGCGGCAATCTGGAGGTTTTGTTCGGACAATGCAGCCGATACGTCGGCAGGAGTCATGCGTAGGCTGGCAAGTTTTTCGGGATTGAGCCAAATACGCATCCCAAAATCATCGGCTCGCGAAATAATATCTCCTACACCTTTGACCCGCTGAAGGGCATCTTTGAGATAAATATTGGCATAGTTTCCAATAAACTGAGCATCGTGGGTACCATTGGGAGAATACAACGCCAAAACCATCATGATACTGGGCTGTCTTTTCCGAACCGTAAGCCCTAATCTTTTGACCGCATCGGGCAAGGAAGGCTCTGCCACACTAACCCGGTTTTGAACATCTAAAGCGGCGATGTTGACGTCAGTTCCTACTTCAAACACTACGTTGATACCACTTTGGCCGCTACTTGTACTGTTGCTCGACATGTAGCTCATGCCGGGTACGCCATTCACTTGGGTTTCGATAGCTGTCGTAGTGGTTTGTTCTACGGTTTGGGCATCGGCTCCTATGAAGTTTCCCGAAATAGTCACCGTAGGAGGGGTTACATCGGGGTATTGGGCAATGGGTAGCGTGGATAAAGCAATAAGCCCAACCAACACAATCACAATCGACGAAACAATGGCGGTGATTGGTCTTTTTATAAAAATATCTGCAATCATCTTTGAGGAATTTCCGTGGTTAATTTGTTTTAATTACTGCTCCTTCCCGGAGATTCTGCACGCCTTCTACGGCAATCTTTTCGCCTTCTTTTAATCCTTCTTTGACGATTACTTTATTGCCCAACGATTTTCCTAAAGCTACTCGTCGCTGACTTACTTTGCTGCTATCGCCCGCTACATACACAAAAAACTCGCCCAATTGCTCCGTCACAGCTTTGTAAGGAATCACTACTGCTTTTGCCGCGCGATTCAAAACTCTGACGGTTCCGGTCATACCTGCCCGCAGAAGATTGTCACGATTCGGGAAAATCAAGCGCGTTTTGATTGACCCCGTTTGGGTATCCACGGCGCGGTCGATGAGTTGGATTTTACCCGGATAAGGGTACACATCTGCGCCAAAAGCCAAGGTAAAGGTAGAGTCGGCAGGTTTGTTAGATTTTAACAAATTAGTAAAGCGATAAATCTCTTTTTGGTCCACGTTGAAGTCCACCGCTAGCTCATTGTCCGACGAAATGGTATTCAACACGGTTTGTCCTGCCGATACGGCTGCTCCTACTTTCACGAGCGATATACCGATGATTCCGCTAAAAGGCGCATATACTTTGGTATATCTCACATTGGTTTGTACCGCCGATACGTTGGCTTTGGAGGCTTCTACTTGTTTTTTTGCAACTTCGAGGGCAGCGTCCGCATTATCTACAAGTTGCTTGGCTACGGCGTCGTTTTTGTCAAGTTCATGATAACGATCCGCATCTTTTTGGGCTTTTTGCAAATTAGCTTCCTGCACTTTAAGATTAGCAATTGCTTGTTCATAATTGGCCGAATACAGCTGTGCATCCACCGAATAGAGCAATTGCCCCTTGCTTACATGAGCACCGTCTTTGAAGTGAATACCCGTAATGAAGCCCGTCACCTGTGGTCGAAGTTCCACCTGATTCAGGGGTGTGATGGTAGCAGGGTATTCGTCATGATAGAGGGCATCGGTAGAAGTTGCTTCTTCCAACGATACCGCGATAGCAGGTGGTGCTTGGGCCGTTTTTTGTTCTTCTTTTTTGCCGCAAGAAATCAGCAAAGTCACTATCAAAACGGATACTGTAAAATATTTCATGGAATTTGAAAACATCTTGTATGAGGAAT
>VFQQ010000870.1_pt1 | contig 50568 bp, 95 predicted proteins | sample 3512341 | NCBI WGS metagenome assembly VFQQ01 (sample SAMN10412373, study PRJNA504923) | tailings metagenome | isolation source: Relicate 2 Philex TSF1 revegetated site | place: Philippines: Tuba, Benguet | collected 2017-08-29 | reverse complement strand
TTTCAAATTGGGCAGCGCGGCGGCGGGCAGCACAGCGCAACCCTTCCAGCTGGCGCAGCAGGGGACAACTGCTGCCACGCCATGCTGCGAGGAATCCGCTGACCGAAGCTGCAAACAGCCGCTGAGTCTAACACAGATTACATCAATACAGCCAGTCACAGCCTGCAAACCGTAGGCAGCATGTGCCGTGGCACACGACGGGGAGGGAGAGGGCACGCACCGAGGTCTAAGGAAGCGCTAGAGTTCATTTGGCAACAATTGTGGAGGGCATTGTTCCAGTGATCTGAAAAGGCATATGACGGCTCAAATGACTTTTGTGCTGCATCTCACTTTCAGAAGGAAGATTAGCTCAAAAGACAGGCATTAGGGTTCATTCGGCTGAATAGTATTGCATCTGAACGGCTTAGAGGAGGGCATGCTGAGAGTCGGTTGGGCAAGAAATGCCACTGGGCACCAAGCCTCAGCTGACGAACACATCTCCTTCAAGCACCGGCGCACCAGCACAGGCTGTATTGGATGGGATGGCTTGCTCGCTGGGCGATCAGCCGGGAGAATCCCGCTGGCTCTGCTGTGCGTGGCTTGGTCACACCCGGTTCGCCCGCACAAACTCGATCACACGGCTGTAATGGCAGTTTGTGGGGTGGGCAAAGGGCGGAGGCGAGCTTGTTGGCAGGACTGCCAACCATGATGGCTGGACGGCATGTATCCTGTGGGGCTGGCATGCATGTATGCGGGGCTGGCATGCGTGCATGCGGGGACTGGGGGCTGGCATGCATGCCATCCAGTGGCTGCGGGGAGTGCACCCTTCTGCATGTGGGTGCTGGGCTACCAGGCACTGCGAGCGGGGCAGGCCGCCATGCCGCAGGCAGCAATGCCGCAGGGCCGCTTGCACAGTGCATGCCCCCGCCCACCTGTCCACGGTGCGGTGAAAGGTTGTGGTGGGGCTGGAGGCGATGAGGATGGCGCGGATCACCAGCTCTCCGTTGACAATGTGGAACATGGGAGAGCCCGACTGTCCGCCGGCGACGTCCAGGGTGGAGGTGGCGATGGCGTCGCGAGACCACACGCCACAGCCGTTGACGTTGTTCATCTGGCCCCAAGTGAACCAGGTGCGGCTGCCGTAGTTTGGCTTGTCGGACGGGTATCCGGCGGTGCTCACCGGCATGCTCTGCGTGTTGCACTCGGCGCGCAGCCCTAACATGCCGCGGGAACTGACGTCGTCGCGCAGCTGGATCACTGCAGGACAGAGCGCAGGCGGTCACCCATTATTTACCGTGGGTTCTGAAGGTGATGCACCCAACAACCAAGTATGGGAGGCTAACGATGCTGGATAGACACAGACTGGGCGCAGTGGACGGGCCGGCTTTACAGGCAAATGACACTCTCAGGCCGCAGCATGCTCACACCCAACCGGCACGCCCGTGCGCCTCCCCACCTGCGACATCGGCGATCATGCCGTCCCAAGTAGCCAGGCCCGGCGCGGAGGGCTTGGGGGCGTTGTGATACCAGGTGATGGCCCGCGCCCATCTGTTCTCTTGGGTCCAAGTGCTGCAGTTGTACGGGCCGTGGCAGTGCCAGCCGCCGCTGTGGCGGTTGGGGAAAAAGCTGGGCGGGAGGCAGGGAGCACAAGATGCGGGGGTGAGTGCCAGCATGGATGGAGGCGGGGCACCGCAGCATGTCGCCAGGCAAGCTGAATGCGAGTGCCTTCACCCACTTGAGGTTGGTCATGAACTGACGGGTCCAGTCATCATACACGCAGTGGCCTGTTAGATTGGGGGCATGTTCAAAATTGGCATGTTTCAGCGTTAACGGTCGTGCTGGCCAAAACTGCTGCCAAGCTCATATGTTAGCTGAACCAATGACACATGCCTCCGCAAACAGGATTGTAACCAGGCCGTGACTGCTGCCCACCTGCCGTCAGCACGGTGCGAGGGCCGACCAGGGCGCCGGTGCAGCCGCTGGCGATGAAGCCAATAGCCGACCAGGGCTAGGAGGGACAGGGGAGGGAGGAGCGGAGCAGTATTCACCAGTCAACAGGTGCAGCGCCGGCAAGAACCGGTTTACCCGCTGCAGGCAGAGCCGCGCTGCGCTGCGCTACCTGCCCCCGACCCCACACTCCTATGGCAAGTGCCTCATGAGTGATCACTCCTCATGGCCAGTGTCTCACATAGTTGTGGTCGTCGTATTCGCGGCGGTCGTCCGGGCCCTTCACAGCCCTCAGCTTGCGGCCCGCCGTGGCGGAGCCGTTGGCAGGGGCAGCAGTCATGGCTGGTGCATCAAATGTGCGGTTGGACCGGAGCAGCGTGCCCCTCAGGCTGGACACCGCGCCACGGGCAGCTGCCTTGGGGCCCTTCTCTATGCGAGCGTAAATGTCGCCGGCGGGTGTGACCATCGTGGCAACCAGGCTGGCAGAGGCGGCCCTGCGGGACGAGGAATCAGGTGCGCAGAGCGGGTGCTCAGCGGCCTTGCTGCGTGCATTGCTGACTGCGCATGTGCCTGCTGGCGGGTGGCAGGCGTTTTGCTGACACGAAGCAGATCCGGCTAGCGGCCGGCCACCCTGCATGCCACAAGGGCGCATCTGCCCAGAATACAAACATGCCCACCTGGCGGCAGCGGCAGCAGGGGTGGGCCCGCCGGCAAAGCGCAGGGGGCGGACTTTCTCATTGGACAGGTGCACACGGGCAATGTAGGTGAAGCCCTCGCTGCTGTACTTAGTCAGTGTGGCCGCGTTGACCCGGGCGCTCTTCACCACGTGCTGGGGCTGCAGGAAGGCGGCGGTGTCTGGGCTGCCCGCCCCAGCCCTGGAGGCGGCGACCGGGCCGGCTGCGGCGGGAGGCGGTGCACCGCCGGCATTGAAGACGTGCACTGAGCAATACCAATGCTATGCAGCATCATGTAGCCATTGTACAGGCCCCGGCGCAAGTTCATGCACACACATCAACAGCCTCAGCGCAACTCACTGGCTTGGTTGCAGGCGCCCTGCTTGGCCACTGTGATGCCCTGGCACTGGGCAACACCTGCAAGACGGTAGGGGCAGAGGGTGCAGCACTGCCGCATTACAGTGCTGCACAGATAACATACAAGTAGTTTGCCTGGTCAGCTGTGTTTCAAAAATTGGCCGAAATCTGACTGAGCAAGAAGCGCTAACACATTGGAACTGGACCAGCACTCAGCGTGTGCCAATGCTGCCCATCCGCCGCTGGCGGCAGCCTGCTGAGCATGCTACGCCAGCCAGCAACTGCAAGGCACTGTGCAGGCGGGCTCACAAGCGTTGATGAGGGTGAGGCCGTTGCTGCCGCACACGGGGGCGTGCGTCATGGGGACGGCATTGCAGTCGCAAGCAGCTGCACAGCGGGAGGGGGCACAAGGCTGCTGCTTTGGTCCGGTACTGGGCACCTGCCCGTTGGCGGGAACAAGCTTGTTCAAACAGCCACAGCCAAGGGTTCTCACCCGGCTTCCTAACTTTTGTGGCAGGCAGCAGTCAGACAAGCATGGCTCACCAGGTGCGGCCGCAGTGCCCTGGGCAGCCAGCAAAGCGGCGAAGCAGAGCGCGAGCATGGCGGTGCCGGGCGCCGCCGGGCGGCGGCAGGGCGGCGGGTTGGCCATCAGCTCGCCCTGCGGGGAGGTATGGGCGGCCTGACAACGCTCAAAACGCGTTAAAGGCAGGGACGTGCGGCCAGATCAGGAGAAACCGATTGCTGACGATTCACCCAATCAAACCTCTACCACAGGAATTTGTACATGCCTGCCAACCGCCCTGCAGCCTGAACGAGTTGCAAAAGCCCAAGGCAGTGGCAGGCCTGGCTACACTGGCATCAGTGCTTTGCAAATAGGCAGACAGGAGAGCTGTTCTGAGCACTGCACAACCTCACACGCATGCTTCAGGCCAGTGTCCGCTGCACTGCACTGACCAGTGCACTCACAGCTGAGCTTGGATGCAAAGCTCACCTGACGCAGTGATCTGCACTAGTGAGAGCTGAAACAGGGGAGGGAAGCGCAGGGGCGAAGCCGGCCTGGTGAAGGGGCACCGCTCGCCTGGGACAAATGCGGTCAGGTCTGTACTGACTGACCTGCACCTGGTGCACCAACTGGCGCCGGCGAGTACACCCTGCTCTGATGTGGTAACAGCACGTGCGCTCTCTGGACGATTACAGGCAGTAAAAAAGACTTACAAACACAACCTGGTGCGAAGCCGGTGCAGTCACGGCGTCTACCATTAGTCAGCGAACCCGCGCGGAATCTGCGCACCGCCAAGTCGCATGGTCGGCTCAGCATGTACCGGCGGTGGCAACCAACACCTGCACCAAACCACGGGCTGCATCGGCAGGATCGAGCTGTTAGATGACAGGCATCCTCTGTTTTGCTGAGACCTTCATCATTACATAGGTACCGGCGGCAGACTGGAGGCAGCGTGCGCCGCGACGCAAAATGGTGAGGGGGGAGGGCACGCGGCGAGGTCTGACTTCCAGGCTGGAGGGAAGCTGATACACTCCTACACTTCACATGGAAGTTTTGATGATGCTGCGCATGCACACAGGCATGTGGCATGCCCTCACGTTGCAATTGAATTAATCACATGTCATCCAGCCGGAACAGCCGCCGCGCATTGGCGGTTGTGATGGCCGCCGTGTGCTCAACCGGCTCCCCTCGTGCCGCCGCCACCGCCGCCAGCACATGCGGCAGCAGGGCCGGCTCACAGCGCTGCGGCCGCGTTTTGGAGGGCTTGATCGTGCGCGGCGTGAGGTAGGGGCAATCAGTCTCGATCAGCAGCCGGTCCGCTGCAAGGGGCAGCAGAAGGGAAGGTAAACTGTGGGGCATGGACAGGAGTGCTGGCAGCTTTAGGTGACGAACGTCTAGCGCCTGAGCGGCAACAGCATCGGTTAACCTGGGCCAGCAGATCTGGACAACAGGAGGTGTTGCCCTACCTGGGATGAGCGGCAGCAGGGCTGCCAGCTGCGCTGCGCCACGGTCTGGCCGGTCGTCACATATCCAGCCGGTGATGCCTGCAGGGGTGCAACACAGGGTAGGGTCTGCCGACTCCCGCTGGCAAAACAGGTGTACATTCAATTCAACATCGGCAGGTGCAAGTGGCGGCGATCTGTTGAGCACAGACTATGCAGCTATCCAGACATAAGCCGCGACATTGTGGGGCTGCCATACGTCACCGCCAACCAGTGCACGCCACTCCGCAAGCAAGCATGTATGCGCCTCACCAATGTGCAGGCCCAGCTCCAAGCACAGTTCCAGCTCCTCTCGGCTGCCAGTAAAGCAGTGCGCCACGCCGGGCACGCTGCGCCGGTGCGCCCTACATCCATTTGACACACATGGAACATGTCTGATGCAGGGGCGCGGCCACTGATCCAACCTCGTCCCCAGCTGCAAAGCAGGATGACGGCAGTGACCTGTGCCTGGCTGTGCATGCCCAGCCCCCACCTCGCATGCACGCTGCTGCGCGCCCCCCACCACGCAGTCAGCAGGCACCCCAGCAGCCGCACCTCAGGATGTCGGCAAAGCGCTGCCCCGCGTCGCGGCAGTGCAGGAACAGCGGGAGCTGCAGCTCCTCAGCCAGCTCGATCTGGGCAGCAAACCAGTGCTCCTGCACCTCCTGCGGCCTGTTGTGCGTGAGAGATTGCACAGCGCACGGGCGCACAGTCAGTGGAGAGCATTTGCAGGAGGCCATCCAGCACGGCAGTGCCAGGCAGGATAACTTGATAGTGCCAAGCAAAGAGCACGCAAGCAGTGCTCCACAACTCAGGAGCGCAAACGCCAAAAGCTCACGAGAACATCCGGTTGAAGTCCAGGCCGCACTCGCCGATGGCCACGCATCGCTCGCTGGCCGCTAGCTGGCGCAGCACGCCCAGCGTGCCCTCTTCGCAGCTCTGCACGTATTGACACAGGAGAGACGATGGCAGAGGGGGCAGCAAAATGGAAGCAGATTTCCTGCAGGATCCAGTCGGCTGGCTGCACACGCCGGCTATGCAATGATGCAACTGCACATGCTGTGCCATCCCCAACAGCCACAGCCTGCCTGTACCTTTGCATTGTGCGGGTGGCAGCCTGCTGTGAAGTACAAGCCGTGCGCTTGGCCCAGCGGGGAAGCACACAGCTCGGCTGCCGCCTGCGCCGTGCGCACACACGTGCCAGTCACGATGCACGCCTGCACGCCCGCCTGCTGCGCACGCTGCAGCACACCTGCCCGGTCCTTGTCGAAGGAGCGGTCGATGAGATTCGCTCCAATGTCAATCGTGCCTGGCCCGCCTCGAATCATGCATTGCTCTACAAGCTGCCCTTGCGTCGGCCGTGTGCGTGCCTGCTGCGGCTGCTGCTGCTTGGCCTGCGGCTGCTGCTGCTGCTGCTGCTGCTGATCCTGCTGCTGCTTGGCGTGAGGGCCTTGCTGCCGCTGCTGCCGCTGCTGCTGCTGCTGCTGCTCAAGCCCCCGCTGCGGCCTGGTCGGCGGCGCAAGCGGTGGCACCGACTCGCCCGCCGCCGCCGCCGCCATCGCACGGCCTTTGTGTCGCACCGTTCGTTGAGTAGATGTCTGCAGAATTGAGCGAACAACCTGAAGCCTTGCAAAGGAGCGTAGGTGTCGCGAGGCGCAGGGAAGAAGGGCGACGCTCGCCATGCGAGCTTAGCGGCCTTTTGCCTGCCGACCACAAGTGCAGAGCGATCCGAGGATATTGCAAATGACACGAAATGAGAGTTGCAAAGCCTGGCCACCTGCATTGGGTGCTGCATTTCGGGCTGGAGGCACAAAGCGCACAGTTGGCGCCCACATTGCAATAAATAGCAACCATGAGCCTCGGTAGGGCAGTGCCCTGGGGCAGCTGGGAGGAGTGGCGGGCGACCGGACACCTGCTGCTCTCTGAGGCGCCTGCCGACGTGCAGCGGGGCCTGGAACGGGTAAGGATGACTCTGTAAGCTGTGTTTGTAACGCCATGCATGTCGCCAGTGTGCGCACAGCAAGTTGCCGCCGCCGCTGCCGCCGCTGCCGCCGCCGGGCGTGCCTCGACTCCATGCCCTGGTCCGCATGCACAGGTGGCAGCCTGGCGGGCCCGTGGGCGAGTGCCGTTGGGAGTGGACAGCACGGCCTGCCTGGTGGAGGCGCAGCAGCGAGATGCTGCCGCCGCCTCACTCCCTCAGCAGCAGCAGCAGGCGCAGCAGCAGCAGCAGACGGCGCCAGCCAGTGAGAGCGAGCTGCGCCTGCAGTATGCCATGGCCGTGGTGCGCATGGTCAACGGCATCGCCGACTCCAGCCAGCGGGGGCGCGTGGCGGCATCGGTGGCAAGCCTCGCCTCGGCTGCAGGTCAGCACTGCAGTTGGGTTGCAAGCTGTGTCCCGTAATGGTCGACCCGCTTGGGGCTGGCTGCAACACGCACTGAGTGTCTAAGCAGATGTGCTCTCTGGTCATTTTGCAGTCGGAAAAGGTGCATGAATGGGCCCTGGCCATGCTGCCCCTCACCTTCCAGCACACCGCCTCACCACGTCTGATCCAACTCCCTTGCAACCACCTGCAGGCCTGCCACGCATCCTTGTGGATCTGCGCCACGAGGCCACACACAACGAGCTGCCCTCCCTGGCTGCACTGAGGTGGGGAGCTGCGCTGGCAGTGTCTGATGGCCTTTACAAGCTTACACACCTGCCACTGCTGCCGCTCGTGCATCCGTGACGCCACTGGGCTGCTCACTTCTGCCTGCACGCTGCACCTCTCGCCTCGGCGGTCCGGCCCACCGTTTGGTTTGTCAAGCTCGGCTTGTGCCACCTCGCCCCTGCAGGCTGGCGGCTCAGCACGGCCTGGCCTGGCTGCGCACCAACTACTGGCAGCGGCAGAGTGACCACCTGTCGGCCAGCAAGGGCCGCATTCGTGCCATGGTGCAGGCAAGTGGGGCGGGGCATGGCGGGCTGCAGAGGGGGACGCCGAGTGGCAGAACGCTGACCGTCACGTTTGGCCCTCTTGCCACGAGCCACCATGCTTGCTCGTCTCTGCTGCAACGGTTGCTGCTGCCCTGCGCGGTACCCAAGTTTGGTGCTGTGCTGCTGCTTTGTGGCATTGCTCCAAAACCGCTGCCTCCTGCTCATTCGCCCTTGTCGATCTGTTCCCTGCAGGAGTACCTGCTGCTGCACCAGGCGGCGGCTGCCAAGGTGGCTGCCAGCTCAGCTCCAGGAGACTCTGACGACAGCGATGAGGAGGATGGGCGCCCCTCTGCCGCTGCAGCAGCAGTGGCGGCAGCCGCCTCGGTGTCAGCGGGGCGCAAGGCGGCGCGCGGCCAGGGCGGCGGCTACGGCGGCGCAGCCCCCGCGGCAGCAGGCGATGCGGGCCCAACCACCAGTGCCATGTCAGGCGGCGGTGCAGCCGGAGGTTACAAGGCAGAGGACGCTAAGAAGCGGCGCAAGCAGCTGCTGGCGGAGCTGCGCTCGGCTGTGCCCAAGCCTGCAGCCTCCCTGCTGGCCGAGGCAGTGCTGGAAGCCTCAGCAGATGCGGCAGCACACGCAGAAAGCGATGCTGAGGTGGGCACAGCGCGCACAGCAGCGGCACCCGCAGTTGTGGCCGAGCGAGCGCTGGCAGCCGCCATGGGCCACCTGTGCTCTCTCTGGCCGCAGCTGCCCGCGCTGCTGCTGGCTGCGGCTGTGCGGCAGCTGGCAGCTCTGGTGCAGCAAGCTGTGGGAGAAGGTGCTGGCACATCTGCCGTGAGCTCAGCAGACGGCCCAGCTGCGACCGCACCTGCCGCAGCCGCGGCCCTGGCTTGGGTGCGCCGCCTGCTGCCGGCCGCACATGCAGCCCAGCAGCAGCAGCAGCAGCAGCAGCAGCAGGCTGGCGGCGGCGCTGGCTCAGGCAGCCTGCTAGCTGTGGCAGGGGCGTGGCAGCCCAGCGGCGCCCTTCTGCGGCAGCTGCTGGTTGCTGTGCTGCCTGCGCAGGCAGCCGTAGCGCAGCATGCAGCACTGCAATCGTTGCAGCAGAGCAGCAGTGGTGCTGGTAATGCCAGCAGCAGCGGCACGGCGGCAGCTCTGGTGCAGGCTGTGCAGCAGGCGGGTGCCTTGCTGGTCGCAGCAGCCAAGGCTGTGCCACGAGTTGCAGCAGAGGTGGAAGCAGTGAGTCGCAGCATGATGCTCCCCTCACAGTCGGCAACAACACAGGCAGCAGAGGTGTCAGATGCTCAGTCCGCTGCACAGCTTGCTGCGGCGGCGCAGCAGCAGCAGGCGCTCCTGCAGCAGCTGGCTGCTGCGCCACAGGTGCCTCGAGCTGGCAGCAAGCGGCCGCCAGCAGGGCAGCAGGGCGCAAGCAGCAGCGCAGCAGGCCACAAGCGATGGCGGCGAGCAGACAGCTGGCGGCCGTGTGCCATTGGCATGCTGCCATCGCCAGCTGATCCCAATGGGGAGCTGCCTTCCCTGGACGCTGCCTCACAGCTCTGCCTGCCGGCCAGCTTTCTGCGGCTCCAGCAGCAGCAGCAGCAGGCGGCAGAGGCAGCGGCAGCAGCGGCGGCGGCACAAGCCGGTGGAGCAGCAGGCAAGGACCGCCATCAGGAGCTGGTTCGGGCAGAGCAGGCGCAGCTTGCGGCAGCAGCTGAGGCAGCGGCGGCTGGTACGCCGTGGCCTGCTGTGGATCGTTTCTCATGCGCTGTGGCAGACGCATCGGACGAGGGCTCGCATGTAGAGCTGGCTGCAGCGCCGCCGGTGCTGCTGCCTGCCTCCCCGGCCGCCTTCCTGCTGTGAACCCACTTGCTGCCGCACCCCTCACCCTCAACACTGCTCCGCCTCTGTACGCCACCTGTGTACATACGTTACAAACAGCTCCCGAAACAGGGCTGGGCGGGTACAGCGTGGGTCGTTGGGCGCATCAGGCGAGAGGCACAAGTGCTGGGGAACATCATGCGGCGCGCGGCTGCGGCGTGCGGCTCAGCCGCTCTGCGCAAGCCGCGCGCCGTGAGCAAGCAAAAACTGGGGGCCGGCGCAGGGCGCGTGGGTTGCGCCAAGCACATAAAACTGCTTTGCTTGGCGTGCTATGCTATCATCGCGCCGCACCGGCTGCCAGCGAGCAGCTCACTTCTGGGCCTCCAGCGCCTCTGCGGCAGGGCGGGCAGGCCAAAGGGTGCAGGTGAGCTAAAAAAAAAATACCCAAATACAAAAATCGGCGCGAAAACCAGCCGGAATCAGCAAAAACGGTGCTCACTGTAGTAGTTGTCCCACTTCTTCGCCAGATCCCAGTGATAACTGCGATTATTTGGATACAGCATGGTGAAACAGTGAGCACGGAAAATGCACACTCCAGATGCTGCAGGGAACCACCTGTTGTCAGCCGCAGACTTCACAAACCGCGGGGCGGCCGTCAACCGCTGCGCCGGTGCCGCCGCTCGGCAAACCCTAAACCCTAGCGGCGGCAGCAGTGCTGCCAATTCAATTCAAATCACTTCAGCCCTCAGCTCTGCTGCTGTGTCACAGGCGCTGTGACGCACAGCCAGACGCAGCGGCATGTCTGGCAGGGCCCAGCTAGCAGGCGGCACCACTGCCCGCTGCCGCGCAGCATGGCGGCGCCGACTCACGTCTGCCACCAGAAGCCGAGGGACGCGCCCAGGGTCAGGCCGATGGCAATCTCCTTGCCCAGGCTGACGCGGCTGGCCTGGCCGGTCTTGGTGAACATCTGCAAGGGCGAGCAGGCGAACAGGAGCCGGTGCATTTTTGAGCCAGGCGCTCGAGGCGGGCAAGGGCCGGGCGACGGCGGGGCTGGGCGCCCGGTCCCCATCGCCCTGCGGGCCGCTGCTGTCGCTCCATGGCGTGGTTTCGGACCGCCTCATCCGCCGTCGGGCGCCTGCAGGCCCCGCCGACGGGCTGCCAGGCCACGCGACCTGCCCCGCCTCGCCCCTGTGCTCGCCTGCGTGGCCCGAATCACCGCCTTGCCGGACATGGCTGCGTTTGGGTCGGGTCCAGGGGCGCAGAGCGTAAGGGTTGAGGAAGGAGCGCGCTGGAGCGGCGCGGCTGGGCTGGGCCAGGGGCGGGCGTCGAGCGAGATGGCTGGGACAGGCGTCGCGGGGCTCCTGGGTGCCGCAAAGGGCGCCTTGCCGGCAGCCTGCTGCGCCCATGCCGCATGAGCAAGCACCGCTGGCTTGCTGTGTCTCAATTGGGGCTGTGGGTGGCTTGCGTTCGATACGCAGATCGTTTGCTTTGTCCTGAGAATCCCGCCTTCAACCTGCACTGCCTGCGCGGCAGTTTGACTCTTTCGCCGCCTCCCAGTGCTGAAGCCCGGCCGCCACCGCGCTCCCAGGGGTCTTGCGATTGCGCACTGCTATCGGAGCGCCTCCCCCAAGCCGGCAGCCAGCATTTGCCTCTCCCCCAGGCCGCCGCTCTCCCCATGTCGGCCCGTGCCGCCGCCGGCCCCGGCGGCCACCCCTGGCCCGCCTGGTTCCAGGACACGGTGCAGCACGCACAGCTGCTGACCAACCGCACGCTGCGCAACTACCTGCTGGCGCACGGCGACGCCGAGCGCTGGCCGGAGCTGGTCAAGGTGGGTGGTTGGGTGGGTGCTTGTTTGGTGGGGTTGATCTGACCGGCAACCGCAACTTGCAGTGGGCAATGGTGCTGGAGGGCTGCACAGCTGGTGTGCACGCGTCTCACTGCAGCTGTTCAGTATCAAAAAAAACTGCCTTGCTCGTTCTCAATCGCCGCAGGCCACGCTGCTGTACGGCGTGCTGTGCCTGCAGCGCGACTTCCCCGGCCAGGCGGCGCTGCCACTGGACACGCTGCGCGAGGCGTGCCGCGCCCTGCACGCCGAGGCGGCGGTGGCGGCGGCGCTGCCCCGCATCCGCTCCCAGTTTGCCTCGCTGGAGGCCGAGGTGGGCGGCTTCTTGGATGAGAACAGGGCCGGCGACGGTGCCCAGGTGCGCAGACTGTTCTACAGGAGTGCAGAAGGCTGCACACGTCATGGCGCAATCAGGCTGGCGGGGCAGGTTGCTCACACTGTGCTGAGGCTGAAAGCATAGCTTGGTGCTGCTTCTGCCTCCCCATCACCACATTATGCCAACCGGTGCCGCCACCTTGCTTGCAGGAGGTGCGGCCAGCTACAGCGAGCCGGCCAGAGGGCAAGCAGCCTGCTGCGGGCCCAACCAACTGCGGCACAGCCGCTGCCCCGGCGCAGCGCCGCACCGTACGCCCTCCCAACAGCAGCTCGCTGCGGCCCAGCAGCACTGCAGCTGCGGCGGGAGCACCAGCTGCCCCAACAGCTGGCCCCATGCTTCCCTCGCCGCCGCGGCCCAAGCAGCCAATCATCTACCCGGACTGGTGGCCGGGCGCCACAGGTGCCACTGCCGGCCGCCGTCCCAGTGGTGGCGCAGTGGCTGCTCGCCGCCCGCCGCCGCGGCTGGCTTACTCCCGCCCTCCCACAGCCCCCGCCAGCGTGACACAGGACGACCTGCCCACCGCTGCCTTCCTGCTGGTGCCGCCACGCGTCAGCACCGGGCGTGGTGCAGCTGAGGCCGGCAGCAGCGGCAGCAGTGCTCAGCAGGCGCAGCAGGCACAGGTGATTCTCAACCTCCAGGAGCTGGGCTGGGCTGCATGCTTGAAGTTGCACTGGCTTGCTGATAATCGTGGTCCCGCTGCTGCTGCTGCACATGTGCAACCTTGCATCATTTGCCCTCTCATCCGCCGGCCCTTGCTGTGCAGGCCCGGCGGCCACCTGAGGCACGCATCAAGCTGCAGCACGTGCAGCGGCTGGAGGTGCAGCGGGAGGTGCAGCGTGCGCGGGAGGTGCGGCTGGAGGGCGCAGCTGCCGACGGCTGGGACGGCGACGATGCGGCGGCTTTGGGCGAGGCAGATGGGCGGGGTGGCTCGCCGCGTTACGACCCTGCCGCTGTGGCGCGGTGGATGGCGCACTTTGGGGTGTAGGAGCGCAGCCGTGGCTTGCTGCGGTGCCAGCTGACGGGCGATCCAGCAGGGGCCAGGGGAGGCGCCGGCGCTTCCCGCCGCTGCGGCGCCGCCGCCGGCGGGGTGGCTTGCAGCGGGCGGAGAATGTCCTGATGGACATGTCATGCAGTTGCTAGCAGTGTAAGGCCGGAATGGGGATGGCACGACGGCCCGCAGCACGAACCGGCGCGCTGTGGGCTGCAAGGCCGAGCATCGGTGGGCCCCGGCGATCGCAGCGCGTATCAGGCGCCCAACTGGGCTGATCTCTGCACCTGTTCGCACGGAAGCACGGCAGCCAAGCTCATGCGGGCGATTTCCCTTACGCAAGCACAGACATAACCTGTGCCTGGCCGCTCCCAGGCTATCATTTCGCGCCCCGAGCGCTCCCCTCGCCCAACAACAGCAGCCATGTGTCGCTTTGCCGTGCGGAACGGCCAGGCGGCCGCCGCGCCGCTCGACGCGCCCAAGCTGGAGGCGCCGCCCATCAACCTGGACGCCCTGTTCGCGCAGGGCCATGAGGAGCTGGATGCCAGCGGTGAGCAGGCGTGCAAGGCGCTGGGCCGGGAGCTGGCGCCCCGGGCTGCCCCGATTGGAGCCTCACGCCGCCCGCCCGCCCCCCTGACCCGCAGACATGGCGCTGCTGGCGCTGTTCAGCGGCCAGGCGCCGGCCCCGGGCGCCGAGGACGGCCAGCAGCCCGCCTCGGCCGGCAGCAGCGCGGGCAGCCCCGTGGGCGCCTCCTGCAACACCGTGGTGTTGGGCCAGGCCATGACGGCGCCCGCCACGCAGCAGGCGGCCGCTGGGCTCCTGCCGCCCGGCGTCGCCCCGCCGGCCAACCCCGTGCAGCAGCTGCAGTTCCAGGCGGTGCTGCAGCACCAGGCGGCCATCATGCAGAACCCGGGCACCTACCCCGCGGCCGCGCAGATGTACCAGCAGGCCATGCTGCAGACGGGCGTGATGCCCTCGCAGCCCAGCGGCACCCTCACCTACAGCGGCAGCCTGGCGACGGCGGCCGCACCCGCCGGCGGCGCCGCCCCCGTGCTGGTGGGCAAGCGTGGCAAGTCGCAGGAGGAGATTGAGGAGCAGACGGAGCGCATCAAGAAGCGGCGGCGCGAGTCGGCGCAGCGCAGGTGCGCAGTCGAGCCTTGTGTGGCTGCTGGGTGCACCCGCCGCTTTTGACGCTTGTGGCGCCGTGGCCGGTCCCGGCGGTACTGTGCAGGCACGCAGCTGCACCCCGCCTGCTGGGATGCGCTGTGGTGCATCAGTTAGAGCGCAGTGAAATGACGGTGCAGCTGGGTATGCCCGCAGCGCTGCTGCAGCGCCGGCGTTGCGCCCCCCGGCGTTGCGCCCCCTCTCGCTGCTTGCCCTGGACCCGCCACAGAATCTGCCGCAAATCTTGCCCCCTCGGCCCTCCCATGACCCCGCCTGCAGCCGCCAGCGCAAGACCGCATACATGAAGAGCCTGGAGATGGAGAACCGGGCGCTCAAGCTGGAGAATGAGCGGCTGCGGTGAGCGGCGGCAGCGCATGCGCACATTGCTGGCGCATGCGGCGGTTGGGCTCATGTGGGGCGTGCATTTTCAGTGTGCAGAGCTGCTGCTGCTTGTTTGGTGTTGCTGCCGCCGCACCAATGTTGCATTGTGTGCTGTAGTTCAGCCGCAGATGTCACCCATGCCGCTGGGGCGCACGGCAGCACCTGCTCACCCTGCCCACCGCCCCTGCCCCCGCCCCGCTGCAGCATGGAGCTGGGCAAGTGCTCCGGCGCGGCGGTGCCGCCCGCCCCTGCGGCCGCCCCCAAGGCCTCCTCCGCCTCTGTGTCGCGCTCGGCCGCCGCCAGCCTGGGCTGCGACGGCAGCGAGCACGGCAGCGGGCACGAGGAGGAGGGCGGCCTCTGCCACCCCCTCATGCCAGCTGGCATGGGCGGCGTGGCGCTCGACCCTCTGGCCCTCATGCCCACCGCCGACCTGCTCAGCTTTGCCTTCTGAGCTGCTGCCTTTTGAGCGGCGGCCCCGCCCGCCTCGCAGCCCCGGCAGCGGCAGCCGCCGGCACACCATCCACCAGGAACGCCCCCGCCGCCCCCCAGCCACCCTGTCCACTCAGCCGTCAGCAGCCGCAGCCCACACCCTACCCAGTCACAGTTTGACAGCCTAAGCACAAGCGCGCGGCGCGGCGCCGCTCCTGGCGGCCGCCGCCGCCCCGCGTGGGCGCACCCCCACCCCGCCAGGACCTCTGCACCGCCACCGACGCCGCCCTTGCGGCGCCAGCCACCGAGCCCCGGCCCCACACCGTCACCCCCACAGCCACTTGCCGTCACCCCCACGCCACCCATGCAATGCACCGACAGCACCAGCACCGGCTCGCCCTGCTGTGCGCCCACGCCCCCACATCCTTTTTTCCGCCGCGACCGCAACCCGCGTGCGCGACCGTGGCAACGAACGAGGCCCATCCCGTCGTCCGGCCGGCAGCAGCTGTGGCGCCCGCGCCGCCTGGCCCCAGGCAGGCCGCCGCCGCCCAGCCGCACATAGCCGCCGGCACCCGCACTTGCAATGCTGCGCCGTCCGGCCGCAGCGCCTCGATTGTGTGCCACAAATTCTTTTGCGGTGATGTCCCCTTCCCCCCACCCACCCGACTTCTTTCTTGCACGGCGCCCCTCCGCCCCCACCCAAACCACACATGCAAAACGTCCCCACTGTTGATTCGCCGCGCCTGGGCCGCGCCACTCAAGCCACCCCCCGCGCAGCGCAGGCGCCCAAGCGCCCCCCGTTTCATGGTCGCAGGGCGGGTTTGTTTGCAGGCGCCACGCCGCACACCCACGGCGCGCCGCCCCTCCCCCCCCCCCCCCCCCTCCCCGCCCCTGGCCCGACCCCCACCCTCAGCTGGCGCCCGTGCGCCATTTGATCCTTCTGCACATGCCGGATCCTGATGACACCCTCCCCCTTTTCCACGTCAGCACCCCGGGCCCCGCTGACGGGGCCCGCCCCCCCTCCCCTCAGACCTCCCCCCTTTGCACCCACTTGAGCACTCTCCACTGCTATTGTTGCCGCAACGCGCAGTCTGGAGCCGCTGCCGCCACCCACCCCCATGGTCTTTTCCCTTGTCGCGCGCCTGCCTGGCCGCAGCCCCACCCCGGCTCCCTCTTTTGAAAGGGCCGCCCTCGCCCCACCCCGCCCTTGCCTAAGCGTGTTTTCATGGATGCCTTTTTTCCCCTGTATGAAGCGCCGCCGCGCGCCCCTTCCCTTTTAATGGCGCCTCGGTCCCGTTTTATGTCCGCTGCTTGCTTCCTGCCCTTGTCTGGCTGACTCCCCGCTTCGCGCTGAGAGCGCACCACCCCCCACCGCACCCCCGCTTGTACCAACCCCCACCTCCGCCCCCACCCCGACGTTTTCTTCCAAGTCAGCGCCGCTTTCTGTAACTGCAGAGTTTTCGCTTGCGAGAGAGACCAAGGAAGGAGAGAATGATGGAGGCACGAGGGGTGTTACAGTGCGCGTCAGTTCAATTCAGCAGGCTAATGTGGCAGGCTAATCTGAGTCAGCAGGCTGTTGTGGTTCACCATCACGTGCCGCCGCTCCGTCAGTCGAGGTAGGTCTTGAAGGCGCCGGCCAGCAGCAGCGAGCTGGGGAGGGGGCCGGCGCAGGGGGCCAGGTACGTGATGGTGCCCTTGGCTGCATCCACGTCCTGCACGTAGATGAAGCCCGCCACGTTGACTGCAGGGTGCAGGGAGGGAGGGACAGAACGAGGGTGGGAAGGAGGGCAGGGCAGATGTTTGGAGGATAGATGGAGCCCGCCGCATTGACGTGGCAAGGAGGCAGGGCAGATGTGTGGGGTCTGGAGGAGGCATGATGCCTGCGGGGTGCGCAGGCGGCGCCTGCTGGTGCTCCAAGCTGCATGCACGCCATATGTATGCATGCACGCTTTGCGCAGCACACATGGCCACAGCCCACACCGCCCCGCACGCCGCACCCGACAGCAGCAGCTCCGGCTGCGGCGCGTGGCTGACCGCCAGCAGCGTGTACAACAGCTCCTGGAAGAAAGGACGGCAATTACAGGCAGAGGGGCCGCAGCAGGGCACTCAGCAGGCCACCCAGCAGGCTCAGCAGGCAGATTGGAACACGGAGGCTGCAATGCATGCACGGCGTTGGCTGGTTCTCCCAAGCAGTGCCCAAGCAGCTGACATCCGCGCGGAAGCACTGCTGCGCCACACAGGCATCAACGCGATTTGGCTTCTCCTGCGCCCAACCAGCAGCCCTCAAGCAGGCAAGCAGGCAGCCAGGGCACCTGTGGGTTGGTGACGCGGGTCAGCTTCAGCGGGTCTGCCACTGAGGTGGCCCCTGCAGGAGGCGAGGTAAGCAGGGCAGGGCTGAGGTCGTCAGCAGCCCATGCAAGCAAGCACCAGTTTCAAAGTGCTTCGGGGTGGCTGGAGGCCTGCAGCAAGGTCCGCAGGCAGCAGCGACAGCAAGCAGGAGCTTCGCTCTCACCATTGCCAGAGCTCCCGCTCCTGCCCCTTCCCCGCCCTTCATCCCCCAGCAGTGACAGGCACCAGTCGGCTTGCAGGTCAGCCGGCTTTGCCCTGAGCCGCAAAGTGCCCACGCCCCACACTCATACATGCACCATGCACTCACCAATGGGGAGCGCGGAGGAGGGCGCCCGAGGGCCACCGCCCACACGGTAGACTTGCAGGTCCTCAAACCGAGCCGTCTGGCTGGCAGGGCTCAGCTCCTGGTCGGCAGTGAAGGTGGGGCGGAGAGGCGGGGCAGCAGCTGTGTAAAGCAGCCGCGCTTGGAATCCTTGCACTGCGCTGTCACAGTAGGGCAGCAGCTCTCCCTGCACTGCATGGTTGTCCGTCGCACGCAACTCCCCAGTTCAAATAACTCCCACAACCCAGCAGCCCTCCCACCACCCCAACAGCCATACAGAACAAGAATAACACACCTTGCGGTTGCCGTAAAAGTACTCCTCCACCCGCACTTTGCGGGCCGCCTGGCGCAGCTCGCGCGACCGCACCACCACGCCCCCCGACCGTGGCAGCTTGAGCACCTGCGGGCGGGGCGGGAGGCGGGAGGCGGGAGGGCGGCGGCATGGTGAGCCTGCACTTTACTTCAAAGTCGCTTGGGGTACACAGCATCGTCGGAAGCCATTGCGGAATGTGGCTCGGCAGCGGCCATCAAAGTCTCGAGCCACTCGGCAGCGTTGGCCGTGCAGGCTGCGCACCAGGATGCATCTGCCCAGGCTGCGTCTGCCCAGGCTGCATCTGGCGCACCTGGATGGAGGGTGCGCTGCGCTTCAGCTCCCCGCTGAGCTGGCTGTACAGCCGCTCATCGCCCACCACCAGTACCACGTCGCACTTCAGGGTCTGTAATGGGGGCAGAGCGGGATGAAAGCGGTGAACAATACACAGCCTGAATCACTGGTGGCAGAACCACATCGTACTTGAGGCTCTGCGGGAAACAGGGGGCAGAAGAGAGATATGCCGGGTATACATGACAGCCTGAGTGAGCAGGCAGCAGAGGGCAGCCACATGCAGCAGCCACAGAGTTGCCGGCAACGGCGCCAGGGAACGCACCAGGCAGCACACGCGCTGCAGGCTGTGCCCCCATGAGCACCGACAGCTGCGCCACAGCAGCAGCTGGCCGGTGCAGATCAGCCCTGTCTGTTCGTCCAGTTGCACAGCCCTCGAGAGGCGAGCCGCACCTCTATCGTGTGCTTCAGCAGCTCGTAGCCTAGCTCCACAATCCAGCCCATGCTGTTCAGAATCATGCCGCTCGCTCGCACCTGCAGGCCAGGGGGCGATTTGCATGGGCAGTTGGTGGGTTGGGGCAGCAGTGCTGGGCAGCGGTTGGGAGGCAAAATGTCAGAGCGGCAGGGCGGGGAGCAGCAGCTGCGGTGGCGCCGGCAGCAGCGGCAGTGTCAGCGCCTGTGCAGGCAGGCCGACCCTGGCCAGCTGCTGAAAGCTGCTTAGCTGCTCAGCAGGGTTCACCTGGGGATCGCTCTGTGCCCGCAGGTCCAGCACTGCAGCCAGCCGCTCCACTAGATGGCGGTACAGCGCGGGGTTGTCTGGGGCAGGAAGGAGGGCAGGTGAGCAGGCGTGGGCAGGACGCTGGGCGCGGCATCAAGCAGCGGCAACGAGGAAGGCAGGTGTGCAGGCGTGTGCAGGATGCTGGTTGGGGGTCAAGGTCCATCAGCAGCACAACCAAGTGCTCCCTGGTAGGCGGCAGTGTACTCAGAGCTGCCAGGCCCGGCGGCCCGCACAAATCGCAGCGTGCAGCTTGGTGTGGCAGGGAGAATGCAGGCACCTACCTGATGGGGAGGGAGTGCCTGTGTAGTAGACCAGTGGGGCGTCTGTGGGCAGCCCGTCCTCAATGTCTATGGGCGCCTCAACTGCAGGGCATGTGGCAGCAAAGGGGGTGAGGTTGAGAGGAACCTACCACTGTGAAAGTTTCGCACCAACCAGACCAAAAACAAGAGAGCACCATCCAAGTGCAAGCATCGATTGCAAGGGCTCCCACCCACGTGGCGGCAGCCTCTGCCCAGACCAACGTCCCAACCCTCATGCGCAGTTACAGGCGCAGAGACTTCCACCCAGACGCAGCACACCACCCACCCGGCGTGGCGGCGATGCAGCCTGGCACGGTGATGCTGCCCTGCCCGATGTCCATGTCAGCAAAGGTGGGCGTCCACCCCGCCCGCACCGCGTAGTTGAGCAGGATCTTGCACAGCGTGGACTTGCCCACGTCTGTGGGAGGCAAGCAGCGAGTATGTTTGCCATGTGAGCAGCGGGTGGCATGGGAAGACCCTGGCCACATAGCATCAGGTTGCAGCGGGCAGGCTAGCTTCCTCCAGACACACGCATTGCTCCTCGCCCAGGGCATCAGCATGGCAGTGCATGGAGGTCTGCTGCCCCACCCCCCAGCATGACCAGGCCTGGAAATGCCCCACCAACCCCACAACCGCACCTGTGGGTCCCACCACAAAGGTGCGGGGCCCCTCCTTGCGGTCCTTCCGTGCGTCCTGCCGCCGCGCGTCCAGCCCATCGTGGATGTTGAGGTACTGGCTCATGGGCGTTTCGTCGGATGTGTACCTGCAAAGAAAAGGTTGCAAAGTGGGCAGCGGCGGGTGGCGGAGAGGTGTGGCAAGGGTGTGGTGTGCATGGCTCATTGGCGTCGCAGCAAACCCAGCAACAAGCCTAGGAACACAAGCCATGCAGGCATTCATCTCACTCCCACCCTCTCCCCTCACATCAGGTCTGGCTCGCCCTCCAGCTGCAGCGTGCAGCCGCGCCAGCTGTAGACCGCCACCTTCTGCCCGCCGATGGCCACGCGCTCCCGCAGGTCGAGTGCGGTGCCAAACACCTCGGCCTCGCCCTCCAGCAGCTGGGAGAGGAAAATGCACGGATTCCAGCACATTCAGTAAGGCGGGAGATCAGGCAGATAGTGCGGTGCCAAGAACCTCGGCCTCGCCCTCCAGCAGCTGTTCAGCAGAAGGTGGAGGGGACAGAGAGTGTATTAAGGTGAGCGGGGAGTGAGGGAGTGCAGCCAAACACCTCGGCCTCGCCCTCCAGCAGCTATTAACACAGAAGGTGGGTGGGGGGGGCGGCAGCTAAGGCCAGCGCGCAAGCGAGGTCAATTGAGCTGGGAGCAAGGCTCCAGCACTGCGTCAAATACTCCGCATCGGTACATGCGCTGCACGGAGCGAGGGCAACATAGGTGCTGCAATGCAAACCCACCAAGGCAGCCAAACATGTGGCTCGTGCAGCAGGGCAGCATCCTTGAAAACAAACGCAGCCCTGCAAGCAGAGCCTGTGGCAGCTGCAGTGTGCCCGTGCGGGCGCCGCCTCACCTGCAGGTGCACCTGCTTGCCCCAGTCCACCTCCATGCGCAGCTCATGGCCCTGCAGCGATGCACAAAGCCAAGGAATGAACTCCGCTGCCGATGCAGGACTGCCGCCCGGCGCCGCCACTGCCACTGCCGCCGCCTGCTGCGAACTCACCGGCTCGAGCTTCAACTCCTGCACGCCGCTGCTGCCCGCGCCGTCCATGGCGGCGGCGCTGCTCCTTGCTGCAACTGCACCACGGCGCACGGGCGACGAGCGCTGCAGGGGAGGGCTGCCAGACCTGGCTGCGGCGCACAACGAGTTTATTAGCAGCAGGGGAACGGCAGGCATACGGCGATTGCGCGGCAGGGCTCGGCACGAGCCTCCTGGCCCGCCGCCCCAGCGGCGGCAGCATGCCGAGCTGCCAACATTCCCTCCTGCGCTCTGTCTGCTAGTCGAGCTGCTACACGAGATTACGTACAATGAAACGCAGGGGGGAAGAGTTCTGATAGTTGGCAGGTATGCTGAACAGGGTGAAGGGTGCAGAAGGGCGCCGGGCGAGTGGGGCAGAGGCCGGCTGCCGAGCAAGCGTGACTGATCAAAGGGGATGGAAGTTGGGCAAGTGGCAAGGCAAGAGGGAGGTTCTTATTCGTTTTGTACGCAGCTGGTTGAGCAAACGGCAGGGAGAGAGAGGAATTGGAGTCATACGAAGGGGCAAGGTGCTGTGCTGGCGCTGGCCAGTCGCAGAGGGACTGTTTCGGGCCAGGGAAGTGCAGGGGTATTAGCTGCGCTGCCGCTGCTCGGGCCCCCTGCTGTGCTGTGTACTGGAGGCGCAGCACGCCCCCCAACAATTCATGATGAGTCAGGATGACTCAAGACGATGCATCACATGATGACCACATTCTTCTCGAACTGGGCATTCAGCGCCTCCTCCTCAGCGGTGGGCCGCCGGCTCTCGGCGGACGCCACCTCGCTCTCCTCATCCTGCAGAGCACTAGGATCCAAATCAGAAGGTCATGGTGAAAAAACAATCAGCGGACGCCACCTCGCTCTCCTCATCCTGCAGGGCTATAGGCGCCACAAGGAGACATTTGTCGAGTCAGTCACTGGGCAGAAAATCGGGCAGCTTAAAACTGGGCAGCACACTGGGCAGCAGGTCTCTATCTCTGGAGCAAAGTTGAGCACCTGAGGCCAGCCTGTGCCTCCCACGCGCACCATCAACCGCATGCTGCTGCTCCCGCTCACCAGGCTGAGGGCGGAGTCGGCGGGCAGGTGCGGGTCCCCGCTGATCTTGCCCACAGCCAGCGGCTCTGCCGCTGCCGCCGCCGCCAGCGCTGCCGCCGCCTCCGCATCCAACATCTGTGGGGAACCAGGCAAGCTTGAGTCGGGCTTGATGGAGGGCTGGCCGTACCAGATAGGTCGGATGATGCCAGGGCAGGGCGCGAGTGCAGCAGGCGGTGCACCCTCTGCGCTGATTGAGTGTGCATGCCCCCGAGCGCCCACCCCAAGCATCCAAGCGCCACGTGCTCGACGATGCGACTCTGCACACGCTCCACACTCCCCCCACACCCCCAAACCTCAACCGCACCTTCGTGCGCTGCGCGTACCTGTCCTGCCGCCCCAGCATGCAACAATCACAAGCTCGAATACGCACAAGCACAGGTCAGGCCACCACTCCCACCGCACCTTCATGCGCTGCGCGTACTTGTCCTGCTGCCACAGCTGCGCCACGGGGATCTGGCCGCCCAGCGAGTCGTCAATGTGCTGCGGGTCAAAGTGCTTGGCCAGCGCCTCTGCAGGGGCAGACGCATGGGTTTGTATGAGGATTGAAAACATGCACAAAGTACACAGCAACGAAGATTTGCTGTGGGTCAAAGTGCTTGGCCAGGGCCTCTGCAGGGGCAGTAGGAGAGGGAGCCATGCAGTAAGCATGTGGCACGATGGACAGCTTGCCGCAGTGAAGAGCGATGTGCCGCGGGTCAAAGTGCTTGGCAAGGGCCTCTGCAGGGGAAAAATGTGGGAGGACAGCTGTCAAGAAAGGAGCGGAGAGCAGCTCAGACAGAGCAAGCTTGGACGGCATGTTGTGCAATCAAAACAGCACACTCCTCTGCTTAGTCACCAGGCGGGGTGGAGGGCGAGAGAGACCAGCTGTGCACACTGCCGCCAGTTACCGTGTAGTCCAATCCAAACCATGAAAGCTGCAGGCTTCCACCACACACCCTCAAGCTCACCGGGGGGGCTGGATGGCGAGAGGAAGACCAGCCTGCCAAGCATGGGCTGCCACCACTCTTCTTGTGGCCAGCGTAACAAACCACTGCTCAGAAATTCTAATCATACAACTCACCGGGCGGGCTGGAGGGCGAGAGGAAGACCAGCTTGTCGCGGGTGTGCGGGTCCACAAACGGCGACACGGCGCGCCACAGGATGTTGAACAGCATGGGCGGCTTGTACGACACGGCGCGGCCCAGGCGCTCGGGGAAGTGGTTCTGTTGGTAGGTGGGAAGGGACATTTTGAATCTTTGAAGGGAAGACACTTGCATAAGAATGTACGACATGGCGCGGCCCAGGCGCTCGGGGAAGTGGTTCGTGGCGGGTGGGCGGGCCGGGAGGAATACAAAAGGTGGAGAACGCTTAGTTATGAAAACAGATGTTGCTTGTTCAAGATGGCACACATCACACACATGTGATGCAAGGCTGATGGTCTAAAGAATGCACAGCATGCAGCAACACCTCCAGGACAGCACCGGTGCAGCAGTCACAAGCCCCGCCCCACCTGCAGGATGTGCAGCACTTGCAGCGAGACCTTGATGGGCGGCGAGTTGGCCCGCGTGTAGCCCACAAAGTCGATCAGCCATGTCATCTTGCCGTCCGCTGCGGGCAGCAGGGGGTTGCGGCAAGAGGAGGGCAGCTCAGACACGTCATCTTGCCATCGGTTGCAGCCGGCAGTGAAGTGACGCAACAAGCAGGCGCAGGCACAGTGCACCCCCAGCAAAACCACGCGGTGTTGTTGCCACCAGCATGCAGCTCTAGTGTCAAGGCGCCAGCTTCCAACTCGCGTGCCCCAGACCCATGCACCCGTTGGCCACACTGCTCCCAGCTGCCATGCAGGCCAGCCCAGGCAGGTGGCTCAGAGCATGCAGGCCAGCCCAAAGCGTGCAGCGGGCGGCTCGGCTTGCCTGCCGAGGCGTCTGCGATGCGGCTGGCCTGCTCCAGGGTGTAGACCAGCCACTTGACGCGCTCGTCGCTGTCGCCGCTGTACACCGCCTCCAGGCTGCGGGGTCAAGACAATGTGTGGGTTGTTCGTTTGAGCTGCTTGCATGCCAGAAGAGAGTTCGTTGTGTCGCAGCTGTGCACTGCCTCCAGGCTGTGGGGATGGAGTGTAGTGTGGTGTGCAAGGTGAGCTGATCAGGTGGCAGGTGCACCAGCTGTACAGCATCCAGGCAGCACATGCATGCAGCTCGATGCCGACACCATGCCTTCGGTGGCACTCCTCCGCCTCCAGGCCGACGCAGTGGCAATGCAGCAGCTGGAGTGCAGTGCGGAGTGCCGCTGACATGGACAGCAGCGCCACAGGCTGCAGCCCCCCAGCCGCCTCACCGCGGCCGCATGATGACCACAGGCCGGCCGTCGTTGTCGGGGTGGTCCAGCACAAACAGCTTGCCGCGGGCGCCCTCGTGCTGTAGAGTGCAGGAAGGGAGCGCGGGGCGGCGGATGAGTTGGCGGTTAAGCGGCCGGGGGCGGCGCAGTTGGAACAGGCTGCCGGCCCTCCAGTCTGCTCTGACCGAGCAATGGGCTGTGATACCAATGCGCCGACTGAGGAAACGCAGCCCACCAAACCAACCAACCTTGATGGCCTCATAATCTAGGGCCTCTGGCTTGTACTCGGACCGCCAGCGCAGTGTCTCCAGCAGCATCTGTGCGGCAACAGAAACACAGGCGGCGTTTGGCAGTCGGTAGAGGCGTCGACAGGGAGGCAGAGCATGCTCTCCACTCGTGGCGCCGCTTGCTTGTTTTATGTCCTAGCACGCTACGTTGACAGCTTCGAATCCACACAATGCAGGCACAGCGCCCACCTTTGCCGCCTTCTTCACGCTCCAGTGCCGCGCGCGCAGGTAGCGGATGTAGGTGCCGCGGGTGCAAAAGGCCCGCAGCGCCGCCGACTCCTGCAGGCAGCAGGCAGGGCAAAGTAAGCGCAAGCGCGGCGGCAAGGGTGTGTGTGTGTACCGGCAGGCCAAAGTTGCTGTCCTGCTGGCCAAAAAAGTGGCCATGCACTGAATGGCATCCAGTAATACAGTGTCTCTATGCACCATTCACATCCACGGCACCACGGCGCACCACAGAAAAGGCACGGGCAGCAAGCGAGGCCTCACGTTGACGGCCGTGGCCACGGCGGCGGCGAGCGCTGTGACTTTCTTCTCCTCCTCCGCTTCCAGCGGCGCTTCGTACCATGGCTGCGTGGCCGTCATGCTGCCGTCGCAATCCAGGGCCCGCCGGCGCTGCAGTCAAGCGAGGTTGAGCTGAGTGGGGCGGGGTGCGGGCCGGAGGGCAATGAGTGCCAGGATGCTGTGTGAAGCGCCAGGTCCCATTAGCGGCGCGATCGGCGATGCCCACCACGGCATTGCGCCAGCGCACCTCCCATGCAGCCCCGACCCGACTTGGACGGCAGCATCGGCACCCATTTTTCGCATGCTTCGATCGCCAATAGCGATTGTGAAGCGCCGTCAGCCCGTCGGCCTCGCCAGCATGTGTGCCCCGTCCTGTCCTCGACCGCTGCTCGGCGCGCTGCTGCTGGCCATGGCTTTGTTGGTCGGCAGGGCTGGCGCACAGTGAGTGAGGGGCGTCTGCGCCAGGCGCAGAGGCGCCTTCGAGCTGGGGGTGCCTGGGCGCCGGCGGCATTGCAGCTGCCATGGGCGCCCGCTACCTGCTCGCATTCGCAGGTTGCACAGCCGCCTCGCCTGCCTTGTGAACCATGCATTTGACACAGGGTGCTGCTTTCCTGCGCAGGTCGTGCGTGCCTGCCTTCGGCGCCTGCCAATGCTGCTCCAGCCCAACCCAGTGCAACGTCTGCCCCAATGGCCTCGCGCCCATCAAAAATCGCTGCACGCGTAGGCCCATCTGCAACCTGGCAACTTGCGCTGTGCCACCATTCGCTGTTCTGGACCATCCGGACAGACACTATATTCTGTGGCCACAACATGCCGGCTTACCGATTGGCGTTACCCTGTGCTGCTGCAGGGCCAATCGGCTGCGTTGCTGGCGTCAGCAACTGTATGAAATGCAGCACCACCACTCGCATGGGCCCGCTGCAGTGTGTGCAGTGCGGCAATGGCACGTCCCTGTTTGCAGGGCTGTGCATTGCGCCAGGTGTGGCAGCATTGGGAGCCTCGACATGTAACAAACCAATACTGCCCGTCCTCTGTGCTACCTGTGCTGTGCAGCTGCTGCATGCTGGGCCAGCCGTGCTGAGCCGCCACTGCTCGCTGCGTCGATGATATCTGTCCCTCTGCAGGCGACGTGCCGAGCTGGCGGTGGTGCACGGTGGGCCAGAACAACTGTGCAACTTGCAACGGAGTCCTGTGTGCAACTTGTCTCGACGGCCGTGCACCCGTGAACGGGCTGTGCAGCCCTGGTGAGCCCGCCAAACACCACATGCCTCGACTCTGTGCAGCTTGTGCACTGCCACCCAAGCCTTCTGCATCCCATGCTTTCTCGCCTGCCCGCAGCCCCCTCATGCACCAACAACTGCAATGGCATGTGCAACCTGGGCGCTGCCAGCAGCTGCAACTGGGACGGCAGCTGCCTGCAATGTCTTCAGACGCCATCGCAATGGTTCTCGCCTATCAACGGAGCCTGCAAGCCGGTGCGTGCTGCCAGCCGTGCTGCCCAGTGGGCCAGGGCGTAGGTACACAGCCTACTGCTGGGGGGACGCTTGCATGAGCCACTGGGACATGTCTGTACAGCAGCCAGCGCCGGCTCATGCTGTGCTCACGGGCGGGGCCTACCCCCTCCTGACAACCCTTCTGATCGTGCGCAACATGCACCCATCCCCGTGCCCGTGCAGTGCCCCGTCAACTGCATGTCATGCCCCACCTCGACGAAAACCTGCGCCTCATGCGCTCCGGGGTGGCTCCTACGCAACGGCGCATGCGCCACCTGTGCGCCAGGCTACCGCATGCAGCTCGGCAAGTGCATCGCCTGTGCCACCGGATGCGCCACGTGCACCAATGCTGCCAGCGGCGGCGAGAGCTGCACTTCATGCAAGCCCGGATTTGCCTTGAGGGTCAACAGGCTGACCCCGGGTGTTTTGTATTGTGCCCAGCTCTGAGCCAAGGTGCAAAGGCAGTGACGGCGACTGGCCGTGCTGGCAAATGGTGCAGACGGGTGCAGCGCACGCAGGTGGCTGCCGGTTGACCGACAGCAGCCCTTCAGCCCTGGTCGGCAGACCGCACACTGCGCAGCACACATTGTCACGTGTTGTACTGCATAGCATGTGTCGATCCAAGTTGTTGCGTTGTTGCGTTGATTACAAACGCTTTTTTTAACTAAGGCGACAAAGGCATGCAGTGTCAAGGTAAAAACATGCATGGTGATGGTGGTGTCTCTTGCGCAATAGTGTTGTCAGTCACAAGATAAACTTATGCATACATACTCTGCTCAACTGCGCAGCACGGCAAAGGGCTCCTGCGCTGTAACGTCGGGCGGTGCGCTCCCTTTCCCGGCGTCTGCAGCGCTGTCGGCAAACAGCGCCGCTTTGCCGCCCGTCTCTGCGCCGTCCTGCACACATACACACAGCGTGGCGAGACATGAAATTATGGTCTGACTGGCAGAGGACAGAGTCTCGCTTACACGGGTACAGGCATGATGAACAGCTGCCTCCATTTCAGCAGCCGCAGCTGTTCAGGCAGGCAGCTGGAAAGCGCACCTGTGGCACGCCCCCGCTGCGCCCGACCGGCTTGACGGTGGCGGTGATGACTCGAACCGAGGCCAGCAGGCACAGCACGAGGGTCAGGGAGCCCGCAGTCACCCAGGGCACCCACACATCGTGGATGGAGTTGGTCAGGTCGCAGCACACGTAGCTCTACATTGTGGGCAGAAGGAGCAGTTGACTGGGTTATCAGTGGTGTGGATGCAGTTGGTCGGGGGGCACCAGCGCAAAGGTTGCTGAAAAGTGTTCATGGTCTGCCACGGTCAGCAGCCGCAAACCAGCGAAAGGGTAAACCAACTTTCAGTTTGAGTGCCGCACTGTCCAAGCGAAACAGACGGCGAAAACGCACCTTGATGCCAACGTAGATCGGCCACACCCGGTTCTCCCGCACCAGTAGAAGCGTTGTGTTGCAGACTGCGATATGCGGGAGTCATGAGACCAAGGAACCTTGGTGCAGGGCAGGGGGGCTCATGCGTCTTTGTACTTTTTGCGGCATGCAGCTGCTGCATGGCTTCAGCAAACTATTGCACAGCTCCCAGCAGCAGCAGCGGGTGAGGCAGTGCGGGGGCACCCACCATCCTCTAATAGGCCCTGCAAGCTGTCCGCGCCCTCAGCAATGGGCCGTGTTATCGTGTTCAAGTCAAAGTTGACCTGCAGCACACGGCGGGGCAGCAATGGCATGCGCGTTGCGGCCCGCTGGGCAGCCACTAGACACTTTGCAACTTGTCAAAGCCGGCAGGCGCAGGCGCTGGTGCCTCGATGCAGCTGCCTTGCTGGCCCCCATGCATGCACCCCTGGAGCCCATGCAAACCCCTCCTCCACCATTGCGCTGAGCGCACCAGCGGGATGGTGGGAAGTTTGATGCCGTTGAGCAGGTTGGCGATGCTGGGCAGCTGGTCGGCCAGGTCCTGGTTAAAAGTTAGAGGAAGGGGCAGGGGGCCACGACGGGGTTTGCAAGTGGCCAACATGGGTTGCACTGCCGAGGACAGAACAAAGCAGCAGCATATGACCAGCACAGCCTGCATTGGATCCAGTATCTCTAAAAATACGGATTTCACTGAATCCTCACCCACACAGTGACCAGGGTGGAGTGGATCTCGATGTCGGCAAATTGGCGCAGCAGCGCCGCCGTCAGCTCGGGGTTGCACTGGTCGGTGGCGTTGGTCAACAGCGGGTTGCCCTGCAGGGTTTGTTCAAATGAAGCGAAAATAGTGAGGGCGGATTGGCCAGCACGGTGCCAGTAACCAAACCATGTGTGCAGCTGCACAGTTGACTGGAAATTGAATGCTGGGGCGCTCCCCGCATCCAGCGCTGCGCTGTGCAAGCTGCGGCGGCCAGCCCCAGCAGCACGTGCCTTTGAGTCCACTAGGTTGTCCTGGCCGACTGCATTGGCAAAAGAAGTGTTGGGGTGGGGTCAACCTCAGCTAAGGCTCATTGCATTATGGCACCCCGCAGCATGGCCAGCGGTCCAGCAGGCGGCCCGCCCTCATGCAAACTTGATCTACCACAAAACCCTCGCCAGCATCGCAATGCTCACGGTAGTATCGCAGAGCGCTCTGGACCTGCGGTCAGGAAGGGTGCGGCAGCCCAGGCTGTTGAGATGTCGTAAGCCGCCACAGCATAGCTGCCCTGAATGACCGCTCCATGCACCAGCGCTTGCCAGCAAGGCACCCCAACTAGCTCTGCATCCTCAACCCCGTGCGCACCTTTGCTCCAGTGTCCCCCTGAATCGACTCGTTCAGCAGTCGGATCACCGTGTCCTCCCCATAGAGACATGCATCGTTGGCTACGCCCTTTGCGCCATTGAGCATGCCTGAGGAGGAGAGGCGGGGTGGCGGGGCCAAGGGACGCTCATGTAGGCAGGGTACACAGAGCAGTTGGGTTTGATGCATTCAGGGTAGCCAACCCAAGCAGAAGGCAGCGTTGAATGCCATCTCAGGCCCCGAGCACAGCAGGCAGCGCAACAGTATCTGGCTCACCCAACCCGAGAGCCAGAGCAGCATGCAATCTCTCACCCATGCCCAGAAATATGTGACATACCATGCCCCAGGCACACAGCCAAGCGCACTGGAAGCAAACTTCAAATCAGCACCACCAGGGCTCACCCATGCCCAGGAACATGACCACCGCGTTGAGCGCCCAGAGGCAGGCCACCAGGAAGGTGGCGCTCAGCCCCCACTTCATCCAGAAGCAGGCCGCCGCCACTGCGATGGACAGCAGGATGAGCAGCCCAAACAGCACTGCAGGGGGGGGGGGGGGGGGAGCGGGGCGAGGGGCGCTTGAGCGGGACCTTTTGGGCTGGCAAAAGTGTTAAGGACTAAATGAGACAGATTGCGGGCCGGGGATTGCTATTGTTCTGCGGCGCAGATGGGGCTGGCTGGGAGGGCGGAGGGGCGCGGAAGCAGCGCAGCGCCGCAGCGGCCGGTGCAGCAGAGGCAAACAGTTGCCCGGCGCCCTGCCACGCAGCCTGACGGCACCCGCTGCGCCTCCCCGCCCACCTGCGATGACCACATATCTCCATTTGTTCTGCACATCCAGGCTCCAGGCCTCATTATTGTCCTTAAGCGACTCAATCTCCTGCATCACAGAGGGCCATTTCTGGAATGCCGTGACACGCCAGCGTGCAGGTGTGCCAGCTGCAGCTGGCCCTTGCTCACGCACTCCTTGCTTGCAAGCCACGGGGGCGCCCAGCATGCGGACACAGAACTTATCCTGCACACCGCTGCAAGCTGGCACGCAAACATCCTAATCTTAGCATGCCCAGCGCGCATGGACGCACCGGCAGCACCGTGTTGTTCACGACTGGCACGATGTCGTTCAGCACCAGGGCGGAGGCGTTGTTCAGCGCGCCGATCGCGTCGGTTGCGGTGCCGCCCAGGAAGCCGTTGATCTTGTCCATGGGCAGCGCGTTGCCTGTTGGCGGAGGGAGAAAATGGACAAGCGCAGAACGCCCACATGTGAATAGGTCCTGAAACAGTACTACATTCCTTGCTTGCGGGCTCGCACAAGAAGCGCAAGAAGTGGGGAGGGATGCCACTCTACCCTAAACAGCAAACCCAGCTTCACTGTTGGATGCTGCACATCACCCACCCAGGATCGGCCCGACGATGGGCACGCCCTGCACAGTGTTCACAACGGTTTGCAGCGCTCCCTGCGGATGAAGCACAGGGGCAGGTAGCAACAAGTGAGCCGCATGCGAGCAGCCCGTTTATGACGAGCAGCCAGCCGGCTGCGTGCACAAGAGCAGTTTTCAGTCGCACGCGCGTCGGCGCACCTGCACGTCCGTCAGCGTTTTGGCTGCGCCGCCCAGGCTGGTGCCCAGCTGCTGCAGCGATGCATTCAGCTCGGCCACCTGGCAGGGAGGCGTAGTGTGTACAGCAGCTGCTTGTTAATGGGGCACCTAGTTGAAGCTTGCTTGCAAGCCATGCACCACTGAAACAGAGCAGACCACTCAGCTGCCTTTCCATGCTGCTGATATGATATGTTGTAGCGGCTTTCTGCTAGCCTGTGCAACTGTCCGGCTCACCAGGTTGTATACGCCATCAACTATCTGCCAAAAGTCCGATATCTGCAGGGGCAACAGGAAGCGGGAGCGCATGCAATCGAGGCCACGGCATGCACAGCCATGCACAAGCTACCTCAGAGTCTGCGATGAGACAAGCCAAAGCTGACCGCTTGCTGGCAGCCGGCTTCTTCTGCAAGTGCAGCAGCCGGCTGCCCTCGCAAGCAGCTCGTCCCAGCCAGCTTTGGCCAATAACTGCCTTCTCAATGCCGCACCAGATCATTGGTGGCAGTGATGCTCTCTGCAAGTCCCCAGGCCGACACGCCCACCACTGCAGCCGCCATCAGCACCATGCACCACTTGAGCGCCTGGCCGGCTGCACACGGGGGGAGTCGGGGACCAAGAGGATGTGCAGTCAGTCCAGCAGTGGGCAGTCCAGACTGGGTGGGAATGGGCGCCGGCAGCTAGCAGCAGGCATCCACACGCAGCAACCAGCACAGCCTCCCCTGGACCCCACCTGTGAACTCTTGCCACCACTGTTCAAGCCGTCCTTGCAAGCCGGTGCTGCCTGCCTCCGGCGCAGCCTTGGCTGGCTTGCCGTCTTCCCCAGCTGCCATGAACTGCGCCTGCTGCGCCTGCTGCGCCTGCTTGGCTTCTGCGCGCTGTGCCTTGCGATCACGGCGCGCCCGTCGAATGATTTTGCGGCGCCGGAAGTAGACGCACATCTGACCAAAGGGGCGGAGCGGTCTTGATGGAGTAAAACCAGATCGCAGCAGCAGCAACTGTGGCCACATGAGCAGCAGCAGCAATGGTGACAGGCGGAAACCAGGTGGCAGGCACAAACACCCGAGCATGCATGCTCCCAGTAGGGCAGCAGCATATTATAGGGGTTCCACGTACCCAGAGGCAGAAGAGCGCAAAGCCGGCCGCCGAGATGGATCCCAGGACGATGCCGGGTGTGCTGTCAACCATCAAGGACTGCATAGGCATAGGAGGGCTCAGTTGTTAGCAGTGGAGCTTGCGCAGGCGACGGCGATTGTTGCGCAGCTTGGAGCACAACCATCATTCAGCAGCACAAGGCACAAGGAGGAGTGAGCGGGCAGAGCTGCGCTGCTGCCGGGGGACCGGCAACGGCCAGCCTGAGGCAGCGAATGAAGCAGCATGAGGTCACAGGCACAGCTGGCCGCCAAGGCAGCATGCACAAAGGCCCCACGACCAATCCCTACCTGCACAAAGCTCGACCATCGCCGGTAGAAGCGGTCAGCGCCCTCCTGCAGCACAGGGCAAAGGGCAGTTCGTGAGCGCAGCAGCCGCAGCAAACGCAGAAGACAACGACGCAGCGGTCATGCAAGCCTTGGAAAACTTCCAAATGCACCTCTGTGGCTTTTGAGGAGTCGACCCGGCTTTCGCAGCTGTCGGGCACAAGGCTCCATATTGAGGAGTTGCCAACGAAGCTCGGGATGTCGGCCATTCTGCCCTTAGCTGCCGCTTCAGCGAGCTACAGAGTTGCCGCCACCGCCGCCGCCCGGCTGCCGCCCGACCTGCGCTCCTGCACCGCGTGCTACTGCAGCGTGAGATGTGCTCCGTGAAGCCAGAACAGTCACGGCGAGAGCGCGTGAGTGCCGCGGCCCGCGAGCTGACGGCAGAGATTAAATGCGGCGGCCCTGGCGCAAGCAATGTCGATGTACGCGCCCACGAGTGCTTCAAAGCCTCCCCGGCGCTTCCAGCATGTGCCCGCGCTCTCGGCAGTGCTGACCTGTCGGGCGGCGGCGGCGGCGCCGATGGCGAATATCTGTACCGCCAATTAAGGCGGCTGAGCTGGCCCTGGCCCTGCCGTTTTGTCAGCGCAGGGTGCTGGAAGCGTGTACATTGTAGGATAGGCGGCGCAGGGCTTCGCGTGCGCTCCCAAAGTGCCTCTACCGGTGCACCTCCATGCCGGAGCGGCATCTCCTTGCAGTGCGTTGCAACACAACTGAAAAGCAGCAGAGCAGGCAGCGGCGATCAACACTCAGCAATGTCCAGAGGACCAGCACAAAAGAAATAAAATAACCAAGGGTTGCAGGGAGCGGCAGGCAGCAGGCTGTGCGCTGCGACTCTTTCTCCGGCTGTTCTTACGCCGGGACCGGCTTCACAGCCGCTTCACAGCCGCCTCACTTCTGCCGCTTGTAAATCTTCTTCAGCAGCATCGTGAACACGGCCTGCAGGTTGCAGTTGGTGGGAGGCGGCGACTGTCATCAATTAGGTCAGCGGCAAATCAGCGGGCAGTCGTGCCCAGCAGCAAGGCTGAGCTTGCAAGCCCTCAGCGCAGCACCTACCTGCGGCAGCAGGTCCTGCCCCTCGATCGTCTTCACCAGCTTGTCGTAGCTCTCCTGCTCGTACTGCCTGCGGGTTTGGAGAGTGAACGGGGCAGCAGGGGGGGCAGAGGGTGCGGACTGAGGTGCGCACTGAGCGACATGCCAGTCAGGTAGGCACCCCGCACGGCCACCGCCCTCAAAGCAGGGCTGCACATGCCGGCCTCGCTCAACATCTATTTAAACAAACCAACTGTATTGCTCACTTGAACAGGGCCTCCAGGTCCAGCTCGCGGTACGGCAGCCCCAACTGGAAATTAACCACCCATTCGTCACTGATTCTATTTGCACAAACAATATTCGTTCGCTCACTTGAACAGGGCCTCCAGGTCAAGCTCGCGGTACACCGCCTTGACCCGCTGCACCGCCTCTTCATCATCCTTGCCGTAGCTCTCCTCAATCACCTGCGGAGGAGCGGGTAGCGAGCACAAGCAAAGCTGGCTGTTAGGAAGCAGGAAGGGAGAAAGGTGCCCCGGATGTCCCTGCCGTAGATCTCTTCAATCACCTGTAAAACAGAGGGGGGGACGCACACTCAATCACAGTTGTTAAGCCGCAAGAGGGCGCCACCAGCGGCGTGCCTTCCTGCCGCCCCAGCCGCCTGCGGGCTGCTCGGCTGCCGTGCCAGCAAGCTTGACGGCGGCGGCAACGCCGCGCCTGCTTCTCAGCACGGACACCGGCCCTGTGAAAACATCCCCGTGCTCAGCGCTCCTGCAGTTGCCACCCTCCCTCCCCCCTCCCGCTCGCCTTCTTCTGCTCCTCGCTGGCGCGCTGCAGCGCCTGCACCACCAGCCAGGAGCACTTGTTGTCCTGGATGTCGGTGCCGATCTTGCCAATCACCTCGGGGTCGCCGTAGCAGTCCAGGTAGTCGTCCTGGATCTGTGAAGGACATGGAGGGAAGAAAGACGAAGTGGCCGTCAATGCTATGAATGCATGCAGCCACATGGCGGCGGCAAGCAGTTGTTGTCCTGGATCTGTGATGACGAGCAGCAGTCTCAAGCGCACAAGCGGGCCGTACACGCGGCCGGCACCGGCGGCACTCGGCTCCACACTGATCGCCCAGCGTGCGCAGCGCAGCCGAGCGTGCGCAGCGCACCTGGAAGTACTGCCCCATGGTCACGCAAATCTCCTCGGCCAGCTTGTAGGCAGCGGGGTCGCTGCCAGGAGGAGCATTGGGAGAAGGGGTGGGGGGGTGGGCGTGCGGACACTTTGCAGCGAACCAAGCACCCAATCGCATGTCAACGGAACTCACGCAGGCTCCTGTTCACAAGAAGTTGCACGGCTGGAATGGCAGAAGCACCACCAACACCTCAGTTGCAACAAGCAGGAAGCAAGCCCAGCAGCGCTCACGTGACGCCGGCGAGGCGCAGGCCCGCGGCCACGGGCAGGTAGAAGGTGTAGTAGGCGGTCTTGTAGGTCACAATGCGCAGGTATGTGTCCAGCGTGTACCGGCTCAGGTCCACCTGCAACCATTATGATTTACGATACATTTTTGTGAACGAAACGCACAGCAGCAGCACGGTGCGCAGGTACGTGCCCAGCGTGTAGCGGCTCAGGTCCACCTGCGGCCATTGAAATAAAATTTTGTGAATGAAATGCACAGCAGCGGCACGGGTGGCAGGTACGTGCCCAGCGTGTAGCGGCTCAGGTCCACCTGCGGCCATTGAGATAAAATTTTGTGGACGAAATGCACAGCAGCGGCACGGGTGGCCGGTACGTGCCCAGCGTGTAGCGGCTCAGGTCCACTGCGGCCACAGGGTGATGCGATTGTGCATTGCTGTGAATGCGCTGTACGATCGTTGTGATTGTCTCGTTGTCAGGGCAAGGCAGCGGCACGGTGAGCAGACTGGGGAGCGGCGTGGGAGGCAGAGCCCCTCAAAGGCCACACCCACACCCATCCTCGCAGCTCCTCGCTCCCAAACCACACCCAGCAGCACAGCCCCAGCAGCGCTCACCGTGCCGATGGGCGCGGTGGTGGTGTCCAGCAGCTGGCCGTGCGCGGTCTGGTACGTCACCTCGTGGAACAGGTCCAACAGGTGCACATAAGCGGGCAGAGCGCTGCAGAATACGAAGAAATTTGCACGGGATTGTTGGACCATGTCGGGCTGGGTGGAGCACCTCTGTTGCGCAGCGACCGGCTGCACAAATGCCAGCTGCATAGTCCCTGCCATGCAATCACCTGCTGCGACATGCCCTTGTGTCCCCGCCCGCTGTGCCCCTGCCTCCGCCCTCTTTGTCCACACCTGAAGTGCTTCTTGAGGATGCGGAAGATGCAGGCCTCCAGGATGATGCCGTCGTTGATGGCCACCATGCCCACCTGCAGCAGCGACGAACAAACACAGCAGCTAAATGCAGTGAACTTTGGAGCCACCGGGGCAAGGCGCGGTGGCGCATGCCGCCGCATACGGCTGATCGGCCGACGCGCGGCAAGCAGCTGGGCAGCACGAGCAAAAGATGGCCGCCTCCGCATGCCACACTTGCAGCCCCGCCCCCACGCACGTGGGGCTGGCGGTACCAGCAGGGCTGCCCGCGCCGCGTGATGCTGCTGTCCATGATGTCATCAGCCACCAGGAAGTAGGCCTGTGTGGGGAGGGACGATGAGAAGGGGACGGGAGGGAGGCAAGTCAGAAGGGTGGGAGATGGAGGGAAGAAGAAACAGCGTGGTTGTCAGCCACCAGGAAGTAGGCTAGGTGGCCTGTTTAGGGGCCACAAACAGGATGGAGGGATCATACCACCGGGTGAGGGAGGCAGGGATGAATGGCTGGGCAAGCCGGAGCAGCTGGGAGCAGCACATGCAGTACAGGGCAGCTTTGACACAACCCCGCCCAAGCACAGCCAGCTGCTCATGCGCAGCACCCATGTACCCGCAGGAACTCGATGCACCCGTCCAGCACTGCAGCCTATACACCCAGCACAGCCATTTACTAGCACCAGTATCTGCAGGAACTCGATGCACCATCCCAGGGCCTGTGCGCGGAAAACCTCCTCACTCAGCTCCCACCCAAGCACAACCAATCAATGCTGAATTTATCAAGCAGCAACCATTGACCTGCAGGAACTCGATGCACCAGCCCAGGGCCTGGGCGCGGAACACCTCCTCCTCGCTCAGCTCCGCGCCCTTGGACCCAGCCAGCGACTGGACCTGCAGGGCAGGAGGACACGCAAGCAAGGATGAGTGCCATGAGTGGGAATACTCTCGCTGCACGGCCCACCCGAGACCCGGCCAGCGACTGGACCTGCAAGGGCAGCAGGGCAGCGGGACAGAGCACACGTGAATAAAGCGAGCAAGAATGCTCAGCTCAGCGCCCTTGGACCCGGCCGGCGACTGGACCTGCAGCGCAGAGGTAGACACACAGAAAGCATAAGTGATTGGAGTGAGAGCATTCAGCTGCATGCCGCGCGACCCAGCCAGCAACGGGACCTGCAGCGCAGGTGAGTGGTGAGGAGCAGGAAAGTTCAAGTCAGCCAGCAGCTGATCAGCAATATAGCCTGGCCAGGCGATTCAGAGGAAGGCGCTCGCCAAGCAATGCGAAACCGGCTGGCGCGCAACCAGCATCAGCCTCGGGTGCAGACATGATCAGAGGGAGCACCAGCATCTCAGCACCAGGCGCAACCCACCACGTCCAGCACCGCCATGCCGCGGTTCAGCTTGCCCAGCGGCACGTTGTAGTCCATCATCTGGCAGGGAGATGGCAGGGAGAGGATGGCGAAGGAGCAACCGTTCATCCCATGCCTATCGCAGGACAACATCATGCCAGGGGCAGTTCGCCTGCGCCAGCGCTCAACCGCCAGGCTCAACTGCTGCGCCCCTAACAGCCCTGCCGCACCTCCTTGACCCATTTCTTGGACGCCTCCGGCTGGCCCTCCAGCAGGTCATCGTTCACGATCTCGTCCCGCAGCCGCTCAAACACGCGCAGGAACTCCTGGAGAGCAGGGAATTGATGAGGGCAGGCGAGGCAGCGGCGGCAGCTGCGTTGGCGGCAGCGGCAGGAAAGATGCGCACGGGCGGGTCTGGCAACCGCGATGGCAACAAATCGTGTCCACCTGCTGGCTGGTGCAGCGTGGCGGGAAGCAGAGCCGCCCCTACCGCGACTTGTGACAAACCGGGGCAGGAGCCTGCAGGGCGCCTGTGCATTGAATTTCATACCTGCTTGGCCTGATCCTTGTCGGTCTTGGCCTTCTTGGCCTCGGTGGCCGCCATCGCTGCTGGGTGCTCGGGCTGTGTCGACGGGTGCCTCAAACGGCGTAGCTGTGCACTGATCAACCCAATGGCAATGCCAGGAGCACGAATTGACAGCTTGCAAGGACAGGCAGTGGGGTCGGGGCCAAAATGCGCCAGCTGCATGGCAAATGCCGCCTCTCCTCCGCCCGCTGGGCAGCCTCAGAGCCACACAAGTGCAAGGAGCCATGCAGCTGCGTGCGCTGGTGACGGGCCCAGCATCTGCCCTGCGCCGCCCAGCCTTGGGCCTCCCACGCGCCCAGAGGCGCCACCAACGCACCCAAGCCTTCTTTGGCAAGCTCTTCGGCGGTGCAGGGACTGATCAAGACGTGAGTGGGCCCGCTGAGGAAAAGCAACACCCCGCCGCCGCCGCCGATGGCGCCGCCTCGGCCCCACCCTCCTCTGTGCCAGCCTGGTGCCGGCGGCTGGCGGCGCTGGCCTGCGTTCTCGCTGCCATCGCGGTGCTGCTGGCACGCACGGTGCGGCAGCGGTCCAGTTTTTGCCTTTGAAAAGCCAGCGAAAGATTTGCAGCAGGCTGTAGGTAGCTACCTCCTATGATTACTGCCAACCTTGTCGCTCGATTGCCGCTCCCCTCTGCCCACTACTGCTACAACTGTGCAGGCATTCAAGGGCATGGGCAGCAGCGGCAGCAAGGGCGCCGAGCAGGGCGGGCACGGCAGCGGCTGGCAGCCGGGCGTGCCGGGGCAGGCGCGGCGGTACAGCAAGTCGGGTTATGATATCACCCCTCTTACCACAGAAGAGCGTATCGCAGCAGCCAAGCCGCTGAGCGACTTCCAGCGACACGTCACCCTCCAGGTGAGTGCTTGCTTGATGTGTGGGTGTGCTATGGTCAACTGTCTGACTTGCCTGCCCGCCCTGCCAGTGCCATCCAGCGGCTCCAAGAGCGCACTCGCAGCCGCTATAGCTTGCCATCTGCTAGCCTGCCCACCGGTTTTGCCTTTTGCAGGCGGGCACGGAGCGTGCATTCACTGGGAAGACAGTGGATGGCAGCCCACACGACAACAAGCGCAAGGGCACTTACGTCAGCTCCGTGGGCGGCCTGCCGCTGTTCAGCTCAGGTGGGCGGGCACACTGCTGCTGCTTGGGTGGGTGGGTGGTGAAGTGCTGCTGCTCAGCTGAGCCTGGCTTACGCCTTTGCTTCAATGCCCCCCGATGTCGCGCTTCAGCATGGGGTATGTTGCACGGCCATCCATCCATCATGTGTTAGCCGTGCGCTGCCTGGCCCTGCTCTCCAACTGCGGGCCGCTGCATGCCTGCACCTGCAGAGCACAAGTATGACAGCGGCACTGGGTGGCCGTCCTTCTGGAAGCCCATCGACCCTGAGCACGTGATCGAGGTTTCTGACAACTCCATCCCCTTCATGGTGCGAGCCTGACTTTTCACTGTGCACCTGCCTCTGAACTCAGCTGCGCTGGTTGTTGCGGCAGCTGTGCGCGGCACTTAATGGGCGAGCCGGGGGCGGACAAGTTGAGGCTCACATGTGTAATGCCGCATTGCCCAGGTGTTGTCTGCAGTTGCCAATGTATGCTGCATTGCCTGGCTGTGCGCAATGCAACCACTTGCCTCGGTTCACGTACCACTGGTGCCACAGTCGCACTTCTGTTGTGTACACCAAATGAAGCTGTGGCCTTAGTAGTCCAGCTGCTGCCCTCCTGCTTGCCGCAGCCCCGGGTGGAGGTGCTGTGTGCCCGGAGCGGTGCACACCTGGGTCACGTGTTCACAGGTGGGGTTCACAGGTGGCTCTACCCTGTGTGCTGTGGTCCTGAGCAGCATGCAGTATGCAGCACCGCGGTGTGGCCAGGTGGCTACCCAACCTGGCGTGCTTTGCAGCAAGGGCTGCTGGTTTTTTGCTGACTGAGTTGCCCCGCATCCCGCTCTCACTTTGCTACTGCAGACGGGCCGCGGCCCACCGGCAGGCGGTACTGCATGAATGCTGCGGTGAGCGGGGCAGTGTCGCTGCCGCATGATCGGGGCACTCGTGCAGGCCCAGCTGCCTGGCTCTCTGCTGCAAGCCAGCCTCGCAGTTGACAGCGCCCCCGCTGCTGAGCACTGCTGCCTGCCTGCCGTGGCACACAGCCGCCCTCATAGCGGCGCTGTGTACTGTGCTCTCTACAGCCCACCTGCCTGAGAAGCTGAATGCATGCCTTTATGCCCACCCATGCAGGCACTGCGGTTCATTCCGGAGGGAGAGGAGCTGCCTGCAGAGTCGCGGCCAGCCCAGCAGCAGTGAAACTGGCCAGTTGATGTTCACATGCATGTAAGGTTCAATGTTGAGTTCAGACAACAGATCACAAGGTCACATGGGATGCAGGGCTATGGAATGCATGGGTTGTGTTTTGGTTCATGCCTTCATAAGTTAGAAGTAGTGGGCAGCTAAATGAACAGGGGGGAATCAATCAACACAGGATGCTGCTAAAATCGCGGCAGGGTCATGAAAACAGGATGGCTAGGGCAACAGGATGGCTTGGGCAAAAGCAGGCTGCCGGCTACTTGCGTCCGACACATGTGGTCCTTGGTTTGAGAAAATCAACTGGCCACAAGCAGGCCTTGTCTGCCTGCTGTTCAACTGTGTGAGGCGGCAGGTGCAGTACGGCCAGCTGGTCAGGCGGTAGTGGGCTGGGGGCTTGGCTTGAACAGCTGGCTATCAGGGCCGCGCTGCGCCAGCTCTTTTCGCAGCATGCGGAATGCCGCAGCTGACTCAGCAACCACCCGACCCACGTGGCTGCCTTCCGAGATCTGCAGCAGGTAGGAGTGGGATGTTGGAACATAAATGTTTGGAGAATGGGATGACGCTCGGCGCCTTGGCATCATTCTAACCACATCTGCGCTGCACACAAGCTGCCAAGCTGTACACAGCGCTGACGCTGCCACACCTCCTGCTGACTGCCAGAAGACCTCACCTCAAACAACGGCAGCCGCTTGTCTCCGGCAGCGCTGTTGTAGTCATAGCGGGCACAGCGCCTCGATGCACCGTACAGCGTGTGCGTGTCAAAGGGACACGCCACAGCGGCAGGCCTGCCTGCAGGCGTCAGCGCTGCTGCAAGGCTGCCCTTCAAGCCAGCCTCTGCCCCGCTGTTGCGCAGCACCCAGGGCGCAAAGTGCTCGGAAGGCACAACAACAGGGTGCCAGCCACGCTTCTGGAAGTAGCCGCAGCTGGGCAGCGTGACATGAGAGATCATCCTGGGGTCATCATTCCACAGATCAAACTTGGAGCTTGACACGCGGTGCACAAAGGCTGCCGAGCCATTGGGGTGGGCTTGCAGGAAGCCCCGCATGAGGTGGCTGCCGCCCTGCATGGGTTAGGGTTGGGCAGCATCACAAACAGAGTTCCACGTCAAGCACCAGCGCACCAATGCCGCAGCAGCCAGCGTGCTGCGGGTCCCACAGCGGAACGCTGCTGGCTGAACGGTGCCACCACCAACGGGCAGCTTGCACACTGCCGCTGGAAAGTTGTGCACACAAAGCAACCGAAGCAATGTGCTGCTAAGGCTTGGCTTGCATGCCTGCCACAGCAGAGCAGCCGGCGCTCACCTCCAAGTTCACCATCAGGCCCAGTGGGAACGGCACTTGGTAGAACTCGTTGAGGCGGCCCGCCAAGAAAAAAGACGCCCGATATGTGTCCTTGTCCCCATCTGGTGCAGGCAGTTAGGGCGCAACATGACGGGGCACAACAGTTAGGGGGTGGCACGTGGGGGCGGGCAAGACAGGCTCAGCACAGCACAGCACCGCCTAGCATAGCGCAGCACACCACAGCCCAATCCACGTCCAGCCCGCCGAGCTTTACACCAATTCCAACTGCCTGCCCGCCTTGCACTCACATGCCAGCTTGTAGGTCACGTCATCTTCAACGTTCAGCCACAGCAGCCACTCCAGCACGGGCCAGTGGCGGCGCCGGTTCACCAGAAACACGCCGCTCTCGGTCTGGCGCTCCGACCCAATGCTGGGCATGTGCAGCGCACGGAACAGCTCTGGATCGCCGCACCTGCGATGGGCATGGGAACCACAGAGCAGGATGGCAGGGCGGGGTGGACTGGCATGGCATGGGAGGTTCGAAGTTTGTGCTGTAGCGGCTACTGCCGCACAGCGGCTGTGCATGCACCCATGCAGCGCTCCACAGCCCCTCTCCAACCCACTTTCAGCTCACCAAATGTCGGGCCAGAACATGCTGCCTGCCACGCGGTAGCTGGGATGCTCAAACAGCGTCTGCGGGTCCAGCGCGGGCGTTGCATCGCTGTCTAGAAACAGCACCTCTTCGAATGGCACCGCATACACCGCAAACGCCTTCAGCTTCCACCTGCGAGCAGCGATCGCAACAAGGGTGCCGACTGGATGCAGATGCCACAGGCTTGCACAATGCTGGAGACGTGCAGGGGGTCATGATGCACAGCTGAATGCCATTGGCATGCTGTCCACACTCGATGCCCTGCCGCCTGCCCACCCGTTCCACTTGTCGGCAGTCGCAGCCAGCGGCGTCTGCCACTCTGGGTAGGCCAGCTTGCTGGCGTCAACCAACTCCAGCCCAGGGATGCGATCCTGTGCGGGGGAGGGTTGGATTGGTCACATGAGACCGCAGGCGGCAGTCATCTAAGCTTAGCACCTGCAGCTGTGGTTGCCACACAGCATGCTACACTGGGCGCCAGCCTAGCGGCGGCAATGCAAGGCAGCACGAATGCCAAGCAGCAAGTGCCTGGCACTGCAGCAGGACCACCCAAACACTCGCCTGCATGTACACAATGGTTTCCTGGGTGGGCAGGTCGGCGGTGATGTTGCCCCAGTACCTGCAGCACTGGTAAGCAAGGCGCACCGCCACTACTGCTCGCCCGTGCTGCAATTTTGTGCCGGCAGGAGGATCCAGCTGGTGCAGCGATGGCGTACAGCACCCATGCACTGCAATATGCAAGATCAGTGACTCACATGACCACGAAGGGCAGCTGGCAGCCCAGCGAGTGCCGCAGCACGAAGAGGCCCACAAATGCGTTGGCCAGGGAGTAGGGGCTGCCGGCGGCTGTCACAACGCCGCGGGGCCGCAGCCCTTCCAGCCGCTCGCCCCAAGCTTGCTCCATAGCTGGTTGGCTGGCGGCCAGACGCTTCCGGAAGGCTGCAACACGGGAGCGCAGCTGCTCGGGTGGTGGCAGTTGCCGCTCCTCTGCCGGTGCCGCCGCCTGTGGCGTCGAGTGCTCGGCGGCGGCGCTCGCAGTGGGCTTGGGGCTGGCCACACCGCCTGTCGCGCTGCTACTCTGCGTTTGTGGTGCTTGGACACGACGGGCGGTTGGCGTAGCGCGTCCTGGACCCGCTTGCGCCGACGCTTGCACTGGCTTTGCGGGTTGTGCCGCCGTCACCGCCACCCTCGAGGTTGTTACCCTCAATAGTTGCGCGGGAGGGAGCCCGTAGGTTGCAGCGAGCGCAATAAGAGCCGCCCCAAGCACGGCCAGCGCAGGCACTGCCCTGCAGCGCCTGCCCGCGGCAGTCATCGTCGAGCAGACCGCTAGGAACGCTTTGCAGAAAGCTGAAGCCGCGGGAGTGGGGCCTCCCCCATGGTACTGGACCCCCACATGTTGCTCAGCCGGTCCTGGATGGCATGCCTGCGCAAGGGATCGAGCCATCGGCCTGTGATGTTGGGAGTGCCTGTTGCATGTGCACTCTGCGCTGATTCTCTGGTCCAGATAGCCCAAACGATTCGCCGTAAGATGGGCAACTGCCAGTTGCCCAGATGCGCAGTGCGCTGTTGCCCAGCATGCTCGCCCATTCGCCGCGGCCGCCCGCCATGCCACACACCGTGCACCGCTGGAGCATGCCAGCGCGTGTTGTCTACATGCATCCCACCTCGCATACAATGCTTCCCGCATGACACCAGACATGCGATCTGCTGATGCACCGCTGTGTTACATATCGGCAGAACGGGGCTGGGCTGCCTGCCAACAGCACGGCCGAGTGCGGGACAGGGGCGATCGGTGAAAAATGAGCAGTTGCATGCATTGAAACTAATATAATATCACCAACCAAGGTATAGGTAAAGGAATGCATGGGTGCGTTCAGAGACGGGTCTCTTTGTGTGTTTCATTTATGTGCAACTGGTTGATGCAGCAGCACGGAAGGCAGGCGCTGTATCATGATCATGTGTCGGCCAAGCGGATGACGATCTCCTCAAACGGCAACTGGCGCCAAGCAGTCACGTTGCCGTCCAAGGCGGCAATGCGATCCAGCACCGGCTCCAGCCACTCCCACCTGCGGAGGCAAGGCGGCTGGTGATCACCATGACGAGCATGCCTGGGCCAGGGGTGGCCTGCCCAACGACAACAGCCAAACCAGCTGGGTGCACTCAGCGGGTGACCATCATGCATGCGCATCCCCTGTGGCCCAAACCGCTCGGCCAGGCCGATCCGCCGGCCTGAGCCATGGGATGCTCGGCCCACCTGAGATGGACGTTTTTGTCGCGCCCGCCAGGGTTTCCGTTGTAAGGATCCAGGCCAGCGGCGCGCTCCATCTCCTCAAAGATGCCTGGGCTGAAAGCGGACCTCTGCACCACGGTGAGTATCGACTCATGAGAACTCATCAGAGACTGATTGGAGAGTGTTGCCATGGGGCACCCTCCAACGGACGGGCGGCGGTGGCAGGCAACATGCCGCAGGCAACACAGCCCCCGCATCCGCAGCGATAGCCGGCTCACCGGAGGAATCAGCCCAAAATAGATGAGCTCGTGCCGGGGGTCCTGGTTTATCAAATAGTGGAACTGCGGGGGTACGCAGGACAAAGCTTCAGAGCGTCAGCCAGTTGATCAACAAGTGCGTGGCGCGTTCTGATGCGTCTGCCTTTTGTTTTAACACGGCTGCTGTTGCTCTCACCGTATGGGCCCAATCTGGGTGCATGACCTCCACTATCGCGCTGCCTGGGATCATAAACATGCCTGCAGAGCAGAGGTGTCGTAATGTGAGATATTGGATAGCTGGCACTTCCAACCAGAAGAGCATTACTGCTGCCTGCCCGGCTGTACATGTGCAGGCCTGGCACTCGAATTCGAAGGTCCTCCTCAACGCTCCCCATGTGGTGCTCACCATTCGCTATGTTGGCGCCATGTGTACCGACAAACACGGATGCCTCCCGGGCTGTGGCTATCGAGTCAGCCAAGTCTTTGAAGGCGTGGGTCGAGCACTCCACTTGTGGCTGCGAGCTGTGCCTTCCGCCGCCAACTGATGGCTCCAGTGCAGAAGCGGGCGCTATCGCGGCGCCCACAGGTTGCCCTTGCTGGCTGGATGATCCGGCCAGCTGAGGTGCAGGCGCGCCTGGCCCGGGCTCTGCAGCGCTTGCTGCACCCAGGCTCCACTGCGAGCAGCGCTCCAGCAGCTCCGGCAGGTTCAGGAACTGCCGAGTCTGTGCGGCGCGGCGATGGAAGACAATGCGCCGAACGGTGCGCTGTTCTGTGTCTGCCGCCCTGCCAGCTGTGCCACGTGTTGGGGCAGGCGCTGGTGCCGCTGGTGGCTGGTAAGACGCAGCAACTGCCTGGGCAGCGCTCCAAGCGTTCGGGGTGTAGGTGTGCCCGTAGCTGTTGCAGAACAGCAAGCGACAGTAGCATCGGGGCCCGGCGGTCTTCACACCCTCCCCTGGCCGCTGGCTCAGCCTGCAGATGGGTGGCGGCGGCATGACTAGTTAGGGTGGGATCAGGCCCAGTGAACCAGGCACTTCTTGTGTTTGAATTTGGTGGCCTTACAATCACTGCACAGAGTCAGCCCCAGTTCAACCCCAAGTTGGACAGGGGTGCACCCCTGTCCAACGCACGTGCGGTGCAGGTTGCCCCGCTAATATGTCGCATATGCTTGAATACTGGTAAATCCTGCACAGCATGTTCCCATATGCGCTTGGCTCACTCTGCAAATGTGGTGACAGGTCGGCGTAGCAATGGCTGGAACAGCGGGCGCATGAAGGGCGGCATGGCCCAGCCGTGGGGTGTGCGCACAACAAGCCTGCATTCACCCAGGCAGCCAAACGGGAGGCGATGTTAGGTCAGGTGCTGAGAACCAGCTGCGGCAGTCGTAAACAAAACAGGCTTAAGCTTGGTGGTGTTGAAATCAAGCTGCCCACACCGACTTCCTCTGCTCCTTGCTGCTCACCTTGCGCGCTCCACCAAAGGTGCATTGCTGGACTGGTTAATGTTGTTCCAGATCCAGGCGAGGCTGGCGGTTGCAACGTGTGCATAGTTGAACTGCCACACGGCATGGAAGACTACGGGGATAGTGCTGTTGTCGTACTGCGCAAGGTCAGCCCGGCAGGTGGGCACGTGTGGGCATACACGGCGGATTGCACCTAGCTGCCCATGCAGGCACATGCAGGTTGCGGCTCAGCTTTCGCAGCAGCTGATCACATTTGGTGTACTGCCTAGCACAGCTGCAAGTCACCCAACCTTGGCCAACTGCGGCCCACACACGCCTGGGGGTTTTGCAAGTCGGAGTTGGCCTCTAACCATGAGCGTACGCGGAAGGGGACCAGGTCCATCTGCAGAAAGCAAATACCAACCAGTCAAGGGACCGTGGTGGCTGACCCGCTCAGAAGCAGGTTGTTGCAGAGGCAGTTCAGCCAGGCATGCAGCTGCCATGCATGGCTATCACGGCAAGCCGGCTTCCAAGCAGCCCACGCACCAGTGGCTGCCCCGGTGAGAAGAAGTCGCCGTTTGAGTCTGCCTTGCCATACTGAGGCGTGTACGGCACCGTTGGAACGAAGCTGGGTAGCGGCACCACAGCGCCAGGCGCCCAAGCAGGATGCAGCACATCGTACTGATATTCTTCGCCCATCATCACAACTTCGCCCTGGTCGACGCATGCCTGCGTTGCAGCGACGTAAGTGCAGCGGCGTAAACGCAGCGGTGCAAGCAAGGCATGCAATGAAGCATCAGTGCATGCGGCAACTGATCGGTGGCACCAACACCTCTTACCACACGATGCACATGTGCAGCAGCCAGGAGGTGTGAAGGGACAAGCCAGTAAACAGAGTGCTTGCCTGATCAACAGCCAAACAGCCGTCAATGTTGATGCTGCTGTCGTTCAGCGCTGCGCATTCTATTGGCAGCGACGAAGGCTTGGGTGTGTACATGCGAGGTGGCGGGCGCGCTGTCATTCGGAAGACTGCCCAGGACCTGCAGTGCAAGGAGATGCGGCCATGACAAATCCCTCAGGCTCCGATGGAGACAGCACCTGTATGGCCGGCCGGTTCTCCTTCCCGCAGCCTTCTACTCACCTGGGCAATACACTTGCCACGACAAGTAGCACGAGCGAGGAAAGGAGCAAGAGCAGCAAAGACCGATGCCGCTTGTCGTGCGCCAGCGCTGCCAGAATGGGGAACTGCCCCATGATGCCGCCTGGACAGGTGCTGGCAGCTGGCCTGCCCAGAAAGGGGAGGAGGGAGGGATGGGTGAGGGCCCTATGCCTGGGCGCTATGTTGCCGTTCACGTCGCCGCGGCGGCACTGGCGGCAAGAGCAGCGGCGGCATGGCGGGCAGCCCCCCCTCGCTCCACTGTCAACGAGAAAGCCCCAAAACTCGCAGCAAATCGGCATGGGGCCGGCGCACGCACTTTGCCAAAGCTTGCAGTGCAAGTCCCGGCTTAGGGCAGCCCTGAGCGGCCCACTTCTGCCCTGTAACGAGGCGCCCTGCCCTTGCACAATGCTTGCTAGCTTCAAATAGTCAATTGGCGCGGTAGGGCTGGGCAAGGCAACACGCGAGCGGGAGCTCACTCACACAGGAGCGTCGGTCCCCCCGAGAAAGTAAGGGGAAGAAGGACAGTTGGGCCAGTGTGCCTTGCGTGGCATGGGATGACGGGCGGCGCCGCCGGCTAACGAGCCGCACCAGAATGTGATGTCACATCACAGAAGCTATAGCGCTGCTGATCTTTGCTTGATAATCTGATGAAGAGATGCAACTATAGTGGCAAAAGGCGAGGAGAGGGTGGGCAGAAACGGGGTTTTGTTTGTTGTGGTGGCATTCCAAACAGAGGTGATCACCTCTGGCGGTCTTGACTGCCATTGCGTGTAAATGTGGCGGGGAGCAGAGGACGCTCGGTGAGCACAGAGGCAACGTGCCATGGCAGCACATTGCCAGGAAAGAATGAAGCTCACAGCCTTTCAAAACAGATCATGGAATAGCGCCATCAGCGTGCAGGCGCTGCCCCCCACATCCTGCGCATGCGGCAGCGGCACCATTCATCCTGCCTCGCATATAGCTGTGCAGCTGCGCGCATGGCATGAGACATGCGGCCTGCTGATGCACCGCTGTACATGTGTTACATATCGGCAGAATGGGGTTGGGCTGCCTGCAACAGGACGGCCAAGTTACGAGACGAGAAGATTGGAGATTAACAAACAATGGTATGGTCAATTGCATGTTTTTTTTTTTTCTAAATAATAATCAACCGCCGAGATCTAGGAAGAAAGTGCATGGGAACGTTAATGGAGGGGTCGGTTTGTGTGCAATTGTTTGATGCAGTACACGAGGAAGCAGTCACGAGGAAGAAAGTGTGCGCAGTGGCGAACAGGCAGTCGGGTAGCAGAGCACGGCATGCGCAATTTGAAATATCAAGCAAGAGTGTAAACGGTCAATACAACGAGCTGACTTAGAATGCACAGTCATGCCTGACTGGCAAAAGAAGCCGCAGGCAAGCAGGAAGCAACTGTGTATATTACATGGCAGTGCGAGGTCCAGCTGCTCGGGCAGCAGCGGGCATCGGGCTGGGCCTGAAAAGCAGGCTGTTGTGGCCGCGACGCGCCAGCTCTTGGCGCAGCATGCGGAATGCCGCAGCTGACTTGGCAATCACCCGGCCCACATGGTTGTCTTGCGGGATCTGCAGAAGGTACAGAGCAGGCACAGGCAGCCTCAGAGCTTGCTGGGAATCGTTGATGCAATCTTGGCTGCCAAGCTGCCAAGCTGCCAAGCATGTTGGCATGCAGTGCGCAGGCCGCCAACAGGCAGACCGCACCTCGAATAAGGGCACCAGCAGGTCCCCGGCAGCGCTGTTATAGTCATACCCAGCGCAGCGTCTCGATGCATCGTACAGCGTGTCTGTATCAAATGGACATGCCAGAACCAGAGGTTGGCTGGGTTCTGCTTCGGCTGGCGCCGGCGCTCCTACATATTCTGGTGCTGGCGCCGCTGCTACTGCGGGACTGCCTTCAAGGCCGGCCGCAGGGTCTTCGTTGCTCTGCATCACCCAAGCCGGCGCCGCTGCAAGGCTGCCTGCCAGGTCGCCCCGCGCTCCTCCGGTGTTGCGCAACACCCAAGGCGCAAAATGCTCAGAGGGCACGGTGCCAACCCCGGCACGCCAGCCGCGGTGGTGGAAGTAGCCGCAGCTGGGCAGAGTGACGTGGGAAACTGTCCTAGTGTCGTCATCCCTCAGATCAAACTTAGCCACGTCTACGCGGTGCACAAAGGCAGCCGGGCCGTCGGGGTGCGCTTGCAGGAAGCCCCGCATGAGGTGCTTGTCACCCTGCGGTGCACGACAGGTTAACGCTGGGCAGCGGTTGAATAGCACAGTATAAGGAAACGCTTGCGTAGCAGTACCGCCGCCAGCTTGAAGGCGCCAGCGGCACGCTGCTCAGCTCAGCGGCACAACGAGTGCATGTAGCAGCATGCAAGCTGGGTGTGCTTCAAGCTGGCAACCAGCTGGGACCCAGATGGCATGCAGCCCCGGTGTGTTGCGCACATACAGTTGTGCATTGCCGGGCTCAGTTGCCTGCTGCAGCAGAGCAGCCGGCACTCACCTCCAGGTTTATCATCATGCCCAGTGGGAAGGGCACTTGGTAGAACTCGTTCAGGCGGCCCGCCAGGAAGAAGGTCGCTCGGAAAGTGTCCTTGTCGCCATCTGGTGCAAATGGGTGCAAACGGGTGCAAGCGAGTGCAACACTTGAAGTACTGATACATCCGCCTGACGTTCATGCGACGTCAGGCGGCTGACGTCCGCCTGACGTCAATGTCAGTCCAGTGCAGAATGTGTCATATGACCCTGCTTGACATACACTCAACCTCACCTGAGGTGGCCTTGACATCCACTGACGTCCTTCCCCAATGTCAGTCCAGTGCAGCAGATGTCATATGACCCTGCTTGACATACACTCAACCTCACCTGAGGTGGCCTTGACATCCACTGACGTCCTTCCCCAATGTCAGTCCAGTGCAGCAGATGTCATATGACCCTGCTTGACATACACTCAACCTCACCTGAGGTGGCCTTGACATCCACTGACGTCCTTCCCCAATGTCAGTCCAGTGCAGCAGATGTCATATGACCCTGCTTGACATACACTCAACCTCACCTGAGGTGGCCTTGACATCCACTGACGTCCTTCCCCAATGTCAGTCCAGTGCAGCAGATGTCATATGACCCTGCTTGACATACACTCAACCTCACCTGAGGTGGCCTTGACATCCACTGACGTCTTTCCCCAATGTCAGTCCAGTGCTGCAGACGTCATATGACCCTGCCTGACATCCGGCCAACCTCACTTGCCCTTGCAATGACGTGTGCTTACATACGATACTGTCTTATCGACCTACTAGGACATCAGCACATGTAACCAACACAACTGTGGACGTTCGGTGCACGTCAGTCACATGCCAGCATAATTTCTGCTTGCCTGGGCAACCTTACTCTGCCTGGCTCTCCTCATCACCGCTCTCGTCATGCTGCTCCTCCTCATCCTCGGCGCCCGCCTCCTCGCTGTCTGTCTGCTGCTGCTGCTGCTGCCGCCGGGCTTGCAAGCGGGCTTGAGATGGGGTGCCGCACAGCCAGGGCTGGGATGCATGGCTAGCGTGGCGGCAGCAATTGAGGTGTTGGCAAGGCAGCGCTGCCCCATCCGACCCCAGCTTAGCCCCCCCCCCCCCCCCC
>VFQQ010000868.1_pt1 | contig 50651 bp, 85 predicted proteins | sample 3512341 | NCBI WGS metagenome assembly VFQQ01 (sample SAMN10412373, study PRJNA504923) | tailings metagenome | isolation source: Relicate 2 Philex TSF1 revegetated site | place: Philippines: Tuba, Benguet | collected 2017-08-29 | reverse complement strand
AGGGGCTGCTGGAGCGCCGCTCCCTTCCTCTTCCTGACCCTCCTATGTTACTCAGCCTCGAATGTTCCGCTTCACCTTGTCTCGATGCAGCTTTGACAAGGTGGAAGCGCTGCGCGCGGAGATTCGGCGCAAGGAGCTGCTTGAGCGGAAGCTGGGCGGCGGCGACGGCAAGGACGCGGACGGCGAGGGCGCAGAGGAGGAGGAGGAGGAGGAGGCGGAGGGCGTGGATGGAGAGCTGGGGCAGGATGAGGCGAAGATTGACGAGACGGAGGACCAGGGTGGGTTGCTTTGGGGGTGTGACTGCCTGGCCGCGGGCAGGGGCACCTCGGCTATCTAAGGTGGATGGTTTGCCTCCAACAGCCATCCAGAGTCTAAGTTTTGACTGGCATGCTTCCCTACCTTTCATCTCCCCCTCCAGGCTTTGCCAAGGTGGAGAAGCGGGTGCGCACCGCGGGCGGCGGCTCCACGGGCTCCGTGCGCAACCTGCGCATCCGAGAAGACACGGCCAAGTACCTGCTCAACCTGGACACCAACTCGGGTGAGCTGCTGTTTCATATGTGGGGTGGTCAACTCTTGGGTGGCTGGCCCGTTCACTAGGGTGCTTGTTTTGAGAAGACATGGCCGAGTACCTGCTGAACCTGGACGCCAACTCGGGTGAGCTGCTAGTTGTGTTACAATCAACTGGGTCGCGTGGGCAGTACGCCTGGGTGGTGGAGTACCTCTCGGCAGACCAAGTTGCCTGCCTAACCTGCACGTCCAATCGGGTGGGGTGGCAGGAATGACCAAGTTCATGCAAATGCTGTACTTTTGTGCTGATGACTGGAGGCCTATTCCCTTGGCGCCGACCACGTCACTATGGGAATGTCACCCTGGGAATGCCACTGAACAAGACGGCTCGCCCTTCCCCTCACACCCGCAGCCTACTACGACCCCAAGTCGCGGTCGATGCGCGAGGACCCCAACCCCGGCAAGGACCCCTCGCAAAAGACCTTTTACGGCGACAACTTTGTGCGGCAGAGCGGCGAGGTGCGTGCGCGGGGCTGCTGCTGACAGTGCCAACAGCAGCGGGTGGGGGCCTGCTGGCCCAGCCATGGCATAGCTTGGGATGCCTGGCTGCGAGCCTGCCTGCCTCATGCCTTGTGTGCCGTCCAGCCCCCTCGCACTCGAACAGCTCAATGACAAAATACAACCCCCAAACTCCTCTGTTCGTGTGCAGGTGGGCGGCTTCAAGGACCTCAACGTGTTTGCCATCACCACGCACGAGCGCGGGCAGGACGTGCACATGCAGGCAAGGCACATACATGACGGGGCTGCGGGATGGGCCGAGGCATGAGCAGCTGGCGGCTGCATGCGGGTGGCATGCGGCACTGCACTGCGTAGTTCACACTCTTGCATGCCAGCACTTTGCATGCCGGCACTCTTGCGTACCGGTGCACCGCTCATCCCTGTCTGTCGCCCCGCTGCCCCCACCTGTGTGGGTGCCTGCAGGCGATGCCGTCCCAGGCTGAGCTGGTGGTGCATCCGACACGAATCGCTCACTCTCACTGCCGGCCCCGCTGCTCCTTTAATCCTGCTGCAGGCGATGCCGTCCCAGGCCGAGCTGTCGTTCCAGCAGTTCAAGCAGCGCAAGAAGGCGCTGGAGGGGGCCACCAAGGAGGACATCCTGGCCAAGTGAGCGCTGTTGGTTGAAAACAAGATAGCAGCTGCCGGGATGCAGCTGCAGTTGGTGGCTCGTGGAAACTGGATTGTGCATGCCTGCACCTGCTGCCAGTCCTGCCAGCCCTGCACCGATCAAGCCACATCACAGCCAGATGCGAACAGCGCATGTCAGCTAACCGCCTTGGTGCTGTTCCTGACGCGATGTCCTGCTGCCCTGCCCCCTCCAGGTATGGCAACGCGGCAGAGAAGCCCACGGACGAGGTGCTGGCGCTGCAGGTGTGTGGGATGTGTGTGTGGTGCGAGTATTGGTGCGCTTCCTGCTGCCTCAATGCCATGCATTGTGCCACAGTGTGGCCAGGATGCGCAGTTGCTGTGCAGTGCGGCATGCCTGCGCACAGCTGCGTGGCGCCTTTGCGCAACAGAGGCGAATCAAGCTGGGGCTGGCCCTCGCGACTAAACAAACCTCCATTACTGTTTGTCCGTCTGCCTGTGTGTCCCGCAGGCCACGGAGGCGTATGTGGAGTATGGCTGAACATATGTATTCTCCCTTGCTCATTGATGTATATCTGTCTGCCTGTCTGTGTTGCAGGCCACGGAGGCGTATGTGGAGTACGATGCAGCCGGGCGCTTGATCCGGGGGCAGGAAGTGAAGGCCAAGTCGCGGTGAGCACGCTGGCTGAGCTGAGCTGGCCAGCTGTGCACCGTGCTGTCCTTCGACCTTGTTCCTCGCACCCTTGTTGAAAAGGCCTTGCATGCGTTGCACGCTCAGTCTGCTCACGCCACTTACCTGCCCTTGGTTCCCCATGGTTCAGGTACGAGGAGGACGTGCACATCAACAACCACACCTCCGTCTGGGGCTCCTGGTGGCACGACGGCCAGTGGTGAGCGCCGGGGCAATGAATGCCACTCGCTGAACAGCTGGGGCTGCTGGCAGGGCTGTGGCGCGGAGGCTGCAGATACCTTCCGACTTGCTGTGCAGCCCTGAAATCTGATCCTTTGAGTCCATTTTGCTCCAACCTGTCGCACCTCGTTTCATTTGCCCCCCCCACCTCACCCGCCACAATCTGCCGCCTCAACTCACCTAGCAAGCATGCATACACCCTCCGCAGGGGCTACGCATGCTGCCACTCCACCGTGAAGCAGTCGTACTGCGTGGGCGCAGCAGGGCGCGAGGCGGCGACCGATGCGGCGGAGCAGCTGGCGGCCAACATGGAGAAGAAGGCGGCGGAGGTGCGTGATTTGCTTCCAAGCTTTCGAGCTTTTGGTGACTGGTCTCTGAGCCAGCTTGCGGCCAACAAACAGGCGGCTGGTTGTTTGCACTGTTTGCTGTGCAGCCGCTGTCGACTGCGAGGAGTTTGCGCACCGCTTATTGCTTCGGGAACGCAGCTAAGCAGGCCTCTGAACTGCTGTGCCAAACAACAAACCCTTCTATGCCAATTGTTGTGCCGCAGGACGAGGAGAAGCGCAAGGCCAGCAAGCTGGTGGGGCACAAGCCTGGGGCGGACGTGTGGGGCGAGGCGCCAGAGGAGCAGCAGCTGGACCAGCAGAAGGTGCTCGAGGCGCTGCGGCGGCAGGAGGAGGTAAGAGGAGTGGGGTGGGTGCTGCTTTGCAGGGGTTGCTGCGCCGGGGCATGCAGGGGTCGGTTGATGGCATGGTGCTGAGGTGGGGCGGGCTGAGCCGCCGCCTGCGGCATGCGCCGCACCCTACTTGTGTCGCACTGATGCTGGGTTGCAGTTTCGGGCACTCCACCCACTGCTCTGGCTGACCCGCCGTGCTCTCCACGCCCGCCATGCGGGATCTGTTGCACCATGCATCGCCTTGCCCTGCCGCAGCAAGAATGCGCTTTGTAGAGCTGTTATCTCCTGTATATCCCTGCCGCAGCAAGAGCGAGGCGTGGAGCGGGACGAGCGCAAGCGCGGCTACAACAGCCTGGCGGGGCAGGACGTGGACGTCACGCCCGAGGAGATGGAGGCGTACCGGTGAGGGCTGTTATGTTGCTATTATACTGGGAACTTTGTTTGCCAGGAGATGCGGGCAGGACGTCACGCCCGAGGAGATGGAGGCGTACCGGTGAGGAGCACCTCTTGATTGCTAGCTTGCTGCCGCTTGTTGTGCGTCATGCGGAGTGCCCACAGTGCCGCCACTCCTGCACAGCACTGACGCACTGCAACGCCTGCCCTCTGCGCCACACCCTGCTCACCGCAGGCTGAAGAAGTCTCGGGGCGACGACCCGCTGGCCTTTCGCTTTTGTCGACGTTTGCTCTTTTTCCCACCGTTGTTTTGTCCCACCCCCACCCGCCCGCAGGCTGAAGAAGTCTCGGGGCGACGACCCGCTGGCCTTCATCGACAAGGCCAAGGGGCAGCAGCAGGGCGGCGGCGAGGGCGGCTACGATTATGTGTGACGCAGCGGCTGGCGTGCGCCGCTTGCGCCCTTTGCAGGCCAGTTGCTGCGCCGGAGCGCCGTTGGGCGTAGAGGCAGCCAGCCAAGTGCCTCTTCCTTCCGGCCTGCTGGTTGCTTGGGCCCACGCGCCGGCGTGGTGCAAGCGATCCTTCCTGCCACCCTTGCTTGCTCTTACTCTGTCCCATTTGATTCTGCCTTCACCCTCCTTGCTGCTGCCTCCCGGCTGCTGTTGTTCACCCGCTCGCTCCTTTCTTGCTTCCCTCTCCTGCTGTGACACCCCGACGCTGCCCCTCTATTGCTGACCTGCAACTCTATGACATGCCAATGCTACAGTGAGGAACAAATACCACAGGCTTGTCACTGTTCACGTGTAAAACAAGCTTTGAGCCGCAGCGTCGAGGTAGGGTTATTGGAAGCAGTCAGTCAGAGCAGTCAAGGGTGCATGATGACAGCAGCACGCGGCACAAGCTCAGCCTCTACGCTAAGTCCCCAGTCAAATACCATACAATACAGCTGGCTGCCCGGCCGCGCTATCATTCGCCCGCAGGGCGTCCGCCACTGAGCCATCACAGCGCGTCGCAGAATGCGACACAGAAGCTGTCCCTGCCGGTCAGCACCAGGGAGGTTCCGTCGGGGTGCCACGCCGCACCGGTGGCGCGGAAGCCGGGCAGCGGGATGTGCACGCACGAGGCGCCGTCGGGCGTCCACAGGTACAGCTTGGGCTCGCCGCTGCACAGCACCAGGCGGTTGGAGGCGGGGCACCAGGCGGCGGCGCGCACCGGCCGCGCCTGCACCAGCAGGCTGGCCAGCGCCAGCGAGCGCGTCTCCCACACCCACACCGCGTGGGGCATGGAGTCGCAGCGCGTGGCGATGAAGCTGCCGTCGTGGCTCCACGCCACGCTGCCTGCGGGTGGTAAAAGGGTGGGGTGGGGTGGGGTGGGTCACGGTTGTAGGGCTGGCGCCAGGTGTCAAGGCTTGCTGCTCTTCTGCTGTGCCATGTGACAGCCGCTACAGCCAACAGCCAAGCAGGGACAACCAATGCCCAACCTGATTCAGGCCATGTAGATGGTTGCACCCCAGCAAATGCTCACCCACGCCCAGCTTGGGGTTGGGCTTGTCCATGGGCGGGCGCAGCAGCGGCAGCCGCACCGGCAGCTCCGCCACCACATACCTGCACAACAGGGCATGGACAAGGGAGCACGGCAAATCAGAAAGGGCGCCTGCATGCAGAGTGTGATCGTTCGCAGGGATGCATGTGGATGCAGGGGGGCGTGCTGCACAACAGCAGCGCGTTGCTGGCCTTGCAGGCTGCTCTGCCCAGTGAAGCATCTGTGCTGCCACACAAACTGAATGTAACGCACCGCGACTTGGTCACAGCCAGCTCCTCCTCCTCGCCATCCTGCAGCCATGCGAAGCAGCAGCAGTGTGAACTAAGTCGGAAGATGAAATGTGCTGGGTTCGGCGACTTGTGGCAGCAAGGCAGTGCCCGCAATGCATGCGTTCAACCATCCCCCTGCTCTCACCCCGTCAGCCATCGAGGCCTCCGCTGCCAGCCCCAGCTTGACGGGGGACCCGTTGCGAGAGCCGGGCCGCGAGCCTGGGCGTGACCCCGGCCGCGAGGGCGGCCGCCTGCTGCCTGTCCGATACAGCAGGTGGTTTTCCTGCAGAGGGTTGGGCCATGCATACAAGGAATTGAGGCACGCCTGCTGCTGCTGCTCGCTAGCACAAGTGCGTAGTGCCAGCCGAGACATTGCAATGCGTCGCCCCTGGCCCTGCCACAAAACCGCTCACAGTGGCCAGTATGCGCCGCCCCGTGTCCTCCACCTCCTCTGCATACGCCACCACCTGCGATACGTGGCAGGCAGGGCTGCAGCGACTCGGCAGCTGCACGCAACAGAGGACAGGAGCAAGCATGCCGTGCACCCAACAGAGCAGCCAGCACCTCAGCATGCAAACCATGCACCAGCTGCGGCGAGCAGCACCCCACTAACCGTGGGTGGCCCTGTGATAAGCGGCGCGTGCTGGAACTGCGCCAGCGGGCTCCAGGTCACATGATTCAGCACCGTTGCGCCCTGCAGGATGGAAGCCAGCCGCAGCAGCCATGCCTAAAACGCAGCAGGGCTGCAAGCAGCTGCACCCAAACAGCGCACACAGCGAGACTGCCCACTCCACATCAGTCTGCAGCTGTCAACAGGCAGCTGCACCGCATGCCCTCGTGCGCCGGGCCCCCGCTCAGGCCAGCTCCAGCTTCCCTGCAGCGCCTGTTTCCCTCCCCCCTCGCCTGCTCAAAGTCGCCCACCGCCAGCAGCTGGCCCGAGGGGCTCCAGCTGACCGCCTTGATGCCCAGCATCTCCTTGTAGGCGGAGAAGGCGGTCAGGCACTCGCCCTGCGCACCAGGCAGAGATGTTGTGGTCAACTGAGGCAGGGGCGGCGAGGAGCTGAGAGGCGGCATTCAGGATCCACTCCAGACCAGCAGGGCAGGAGGTTGGCTCCGTCGAACAGCCATTCAAAACCGTCCCCATAGGTCCCCACCCACCTCTGGCGTGTACACCGCCAGCTGGTGGCCGTATAGCGCGCTCTCCCACACCGCCAGGCAGCTGCCGTCGGGCGACCAGGCCAGGTCAGCGGCGTCGGCGGTGGCCAGGCCCCACTGCGCGCGCACCGCCCAGGTGGAGCAGTCGTACACGGCCAGGGAGTCCTTGCAGTCGGAGCGCTGCGGCGGGTGGGTCAGGGTGAGGATGTGGTGGGCAATGCACGGCAGGTTGGGCGAGGGGGTTTTGCTGGCAAACAGGCAGGCAGAGTATGAGCAGCAGGGCAGCGGTTGCCATGCCCAGCAGGCACAGCAAACGTGCACCCACTGCAGACGGCATGACTGGAGTGATGCGCTGCATCCTGCCAGTTCATTCCACCACCAGCCCATTCCTTGCTGCAGCCACCAACGCACGTGCAGGACCGCCAGCTGTGCGCCGTCAGGCGAGAAGGCCAGGCCCGCGGCGGCGTGCTTAGGCCCACGCAGGTACTGGCAGGACTGATCCACCAGGCTCCACACCGACAGGCGCAGGTTGAAGTCGGCGGTGAGCAGGATGTGGCGGCCGTCGGGCGTCCAGCGCGCGGCTGTCACGCCGGCGGGCCCCTCAGCAATGGAGCATGTCCAGTCTGGGTCGGACACGCAAAACACCTGGACCGTGGCGCGCTTGAACAGGCCGCACAGGATGTGGTCCGAGTCGGGGGACCAGGCCAGCGCCTCGATGCGGTCCAGGCACGAGGCCAGGCACACGACCGCCAGGCTGTCGGCGGCGCGCACCACCAGGCGGTAGCCGTCGGCCGACGCCAGCAGCTTGCGGTCGGGGCTGAACACCGGCGGCGGCCCCGAGCATGCCAGCCGGTCTGTGAAGTCCATGGCTGGCTGGAGGAGAGGGCGCGGCAGCAGGCTTGAGTTGTGAAGGCAAAGCAAGAAGGGAGAGGGATGGGCAGGCGGCAGGCGGGCTGCCGCCGGCGGCGGCGGCAGTGGCAGCGGGGCGGTTGGGCGGCGGCGACCCAGCGATCGTCGTGCGCTGCCCAGCGCACCTGCTGGGCGGCGGCCGCGATTCAGGCGCTGGGAGCTGACCGCAGCTGCTGTCCGCCTCCTGCTTCTGGCGGCTGGCTGTCGGGCCAGCTGCGCCTCGCTGAGCAGACAGTGCACTTGGAAGCGCGGCTGTCGCCGGCAGGCGGCTGTGCATTGTTGTGCTGGCGTCGTGCTGAGCCTGAACACCCAGCCCGACGCTCCTCGACACTGCTGCGTGACGTCCATACCCTGCACATTCCTTGATCACTCCCTGCGGGCCTGCCGGGGCCTCTCGCTGACAATGGGGGAATGTCCAGTTTGCTCGGCCCAATTCAGCGACGCCGCAGGTGCCTGAGCTGCTGCCGATCAACAATAGAGCATGTTGGCAATCACCGACGCCCTGCTAGCCCCGCGCCAGGCTCTGCCGCCGCCGCTCATGCCGCCGCCGCCCACCGCCACCCCTTCCCCACGCTGCCGCAGAGCTCCAGGCGCACGTGAACGCCCACTTTGACAGCAGCCCCGGCCATGTGATCGATCTGGCGGGCTCGCCCAGTCCAGAACGGCCGCAGGGCGCGCCGCCGCTCGCGCTGTGCGCCATTTGCGGGCAGCGTGTTGCGCCCGACGATGCTGCCTCTCATGCGCTCGCTCATGAGCTAGAGCAGCAAGACCTAGCCGCCGCTGCAGCCGCCGATGGCAACCACCACGCAGCCAGCGATGCCGAGATGGCGGCGGCGCTGGCAGCCCAGGACCGGGCGGCAGCAGAAGCGCGGGATGCCGAGGCGGCGGCGCAGCTGGCGGCCGCTGAGTGGGGCGCCGACGGCGGCAGCGGCGGCGGCAGCGAGGACGAGGGGATGGAGGATGCAGCCCACAGGGCGCAGCTGGAGGAGCTGTATTTCCAGGAGCTGTAAGCGGCTGCTGCGGGCAGTTGTGGGCCATTGGCAGTGCTGCTCAAGCTCAGCGCTGCATGCCTGCTCACCTCCCCATCTTGTCTATGCCATCCCATGTTGCTGCCCCTTGTCCGAGACCCAAACAAAGTCCATGTTTGCATCCTGGTGCAGGCGGGCCAAGTATGGGTTCACCTCCGCACCACGCCCCGGCTGCTGCCACATCTGTGGAGCCCCGGGGCACTGGGCCCGCGATTGTGAGCGGTAAGCAAGCAGGAATGCTGCTGGGTGACAGCGGGCTGGGGCTGAGCAGGCAGATGCTTTTGCCCACAAGTGCTGCGCCTTGATCAGTCGTAACCAGCAGAGCACTGCTCCACCACTTTGCGGCATCAACACCAGCTCAACGAAACATCCCTCTGGCGTCCTCCCACCCCCACAGAAATCCAGATGTGCAGGAAGCGCGGCGGCGGGTGCTGCCCGATCCCCAGCCTGCCCTGATCGCCGCCTCACAGCAGCGCGCCAGCCCCACCGCTGTGGCCTGCGGCGCACCGGGCATGGTGCAGGCGCTAGCGGCCTGCCTGCGGGCCCAGCAGCTGCCTAAGCAGCAGGACTATCGTGCAGCGCTGTGCGGGCCGGTGCAGCATTTTGGGGCCACGCTCTTCTGCTCCGGCTGGGGGTGAGCCTGGTTGTGCTGGAAGTTGGGTTTGGGGCTGAACAGCTGCTGGGGTGTTGTTGCTGGGTGGCCAGCTGGCAATGACACAAAATTGTGTGCTGGCTTCATCACGCCCGCAACCAACAGCTGCACAGGCGCTGCTGTGCACTTGGCAGCAGGGCAAGCAGCTTATTCACAGGTCAACGTGAAACAATGCCGCCGCCGGCTTGGCCTTTGCCCTGGCCATGCGCAGGTGCGGCTACAATAACATCCAGATGCTGTGCTCCCACCTGCTGGCGGCACGCCCCGTGAGTTGCATGGGCTGTTTGGATTGTAAGCCGACTGCCACTGCGATGCAGCACTATTTGTCTTGCATTCTTGATATGGCATTCGCAAGTTCTCTGCCGCAACCATAGGCTTGCGCACTGTATTTTCTGGCCGGCGCAGGAGGCCCAAGCAGCGCTGTTTGGCGGCGCCGGCTACGTGCCAGACATCCCCGCCCTGCAGGCATGGCTAGGTACGGTGCAATTGGTAACAAGTCTACAGATTCTGCCTGGGTGCCAGCAGTTGCCGTGCAGGCTAGACTGCACGGCTCTGCTCTCCAGCTGGGCCATGCCCTGTCTCGCTGACGCAACACATGTGTCTTGCCATGAACATTTGGAAGTGTACAGTATGCTGTCCTCCTTACTGCCTGCTGCAATGTGGGTGCAGAGGCGGCCTGGCGGGCGGGGTACGACCCTCAGGGCGCCGAGCAGCTGGACAGCCGTGTGCAGGGCACGCAGGTGGGGTTTCTTGTTCCATGCACATCTGAAGGGTGGCTTATGCTTGCTGCCGCCTTGGCACCCTGCTTCCTGTGTAGTTGCTGCTGCTCCCGATTCACACAATCAACCTCACGGTTGCGCCCACCATGTTCAACAGAAGTGGATCGGGTCCACCGAGGCGGCGGCCCTGCTGCGCTTCTTTGGGCTGAGGGCACAGATAGCCGACTTTGGAGTGTCATCAGCCCTGGCAGCCGAGGCGGCAGCCACAGCGGCGGCGGCAGGCGGCGGCGGTGCGGTGCCGGTGCACCCCAACGTGGCGTGCGACGGGTGCGGGAGCTGTCCCATTCGAGGCGACCGCTACAAGAGCCAGTCGCTGCCGGACTTTGACTTGTGCTGCGCCTGCCATGCCAAGGGCGGCTGGCAGGTGCAGGGGCCCTTTCAGCGCATGATGCCAGGTGCCATGCGGGCGGCCGCCGGCGTGGCGCAGCCCATTACACGCGGCAGCGGTAGCGTGGCTGAGCAGCTGGTGCTGTGGGTGTGGCGCTACTTCACTGGCGAAGGAGGCAGCGGCGCTGGCGGTGGCAGCGGTGGTGGCAGCGATGCAAACGCCAGCAGGGGGCAGCCAGGCAGCAGCAGCCGGGGCAGCGAGGCGCCCAACGGCTCAGGCAGCACAGCGGAAGCAGCAGCAGCAGCAGCAGCAGGTGGAGCAGCAGCAACAGCAGCAGGGGGAGCAGCGGTCTCCAATGGCCCTGCCAACAAGCGGCTTAAGCTGCAGGCGCCAGAGCTGGTGCACCTGTCCGGCAAACCGCCGCTGTATTTCCAGGTAAGAGTGCAGTTGCTGTTGCAGATGATCAGTTAGCAAGAGCTCTGTTGCCCCTTGGGTTTCGACTCTTAATCAACACCCATACAGCCAGTCCTTCTGTCCCTACCTGTCATGCTCATGGCATGCATCGCCTGCCACTCGCTCCCCAACCCTCCCCCGCAGCATGAGGGCCATAGCCGCACGATTATCGGCATTGAGCGCCGCACGGTGGGGCGGGAGCGGCGGGTGGAGTACTCACTACTGGTGCTAGACCCAGGCACCCCGTCCGCCAAGCTGGCAGCCGCGCTGCACTCGCGGCAGGGGTGGCAGCGCCTGCTGCGGCGCGGCATGCACACGCTGCGCCACGGCCAGTATCAGCTGGTGTGGGTGCAGCCGGGGCTGGCGGGCGAGGACGAGCGGCAGCGGCTCAAGCAGGTGGCGGCAGCAGAGCGCTACGCATGAGGTGCCGGTGATGTGCGTACTTAGCTTCTTCCTGCTTGTGACCTGTGTGCAAGGATAACATGGCTCATACCCAACGTGTGACTTGCTGCAACGATAAACGTGGTGCAGTGCGGCAGGGAGGGCGGTAGCCTGGACGACCAGCGCACATGAAATGCAGTTGCCACGAGGCTGCTCGTTGGTTTTGGCGCATCTGATACTTGCACAGCGACACAGGGCTCGGCGGCGGCATTTGAGCTGCTTGGGCAGCCTCCCTGCTGCCCCCTTTCGAGCAGGCCGACTTGGGCCCGCACGTGCATGATCGCAGCTGCTTCTGCACCAAACGACAAGCAAGGTTTGTGCAAGCCCCATTCGCGCCGCGCCCTTCTGCAGCTCAACGCGCTACAAGTCACAGCGCAGCCTCGGCTGCACAAACTCGTGCCGGAGCCCTGGCACCCGCTCTGCATAGCTGCTGGTGCACATCCAGCGCGCGGCTTGCCCAACAGCCCGCCTCGAGCAGGCGGCACCGGGCGGCGGCGGTTGAGCGGCAGCGGCGCCGCCCGAGCGGCGGCGGCGGCGGCACACGATGGAACTCAGCGATGAAGAGAGATATGCCGTGGCCTCGCTGTTCACGTTGGCGCTGCATGCCACGCAGTACGACGCCGGGGCAGGCGGCTCCGTGACACTAGATGCCTGGGGGTGAGTGCCGCTGCCGCCTGAGCGTGCCGCCTGCTGCTGCAGGCTGGGCCGTCTGGGCCGTTATGCACCTGCCTGTTTTTGTCAAAAGGGGCACCCTGCAAGTCAGCAATGTGTAACAAGCCATTGATTGTATGTTGCGCCTGCCCGCTGCCTGCAGCGAACCGCCGGCGGTTGAGCGGGACCCCCGCCAAATTGGCTCACTATCCGAGGCTGAGCTGGAGGCGTGGTGGGGCTACGACCTGGTGAGCTGCTTTGCTGCTGGGTGCTGTTGCCTTGCAGCTGGCTGCTGCTCTCTCACTGCCGGGTGCTGCTCTGAACGCCCCCGCTGCGCATACGGATCAAGCAGCCGCATACCTCTGACTGCCGGTTTGCAAGCTGCTTGCTTTGGCTGCCGAGAGCCCGGCCTCAATGTTTACATGAGATTCCGCCTGCCGACTGCCTTACGAATGAATGCAGGTGGCCCCTGGCGGCCTGCTCGACCGAGTGTTTCGAGAGATGGGGGTGCGCGTTGCCCTGCTGCTGTGCAGCATTTGCCTGGCTCAGCTGCCCTGGCACACCTTTGTTGTTTGCCTGGCCTTCCGGTCGCACGCGGCTAGCTGTTCTAAGGCTCATGTGAACCTGCCTGCACCGCCTGTGCTGCAGCTGCCCGCGACCAAGTGGAAAGGCCTCAAGCTGCTGCCCACAGCCGCGCCCAGCGCCAGCGACGAGACGTTCCGCCAAATGGTGCGGTCGTGATTGCTGCTGTGCTGATGGCTTGTTTGGACTGATGCAGCAGCCGAACAGGCGCACACTGCTGTGATGGCATCCTTCCCATGCTCCCAGCGTAACTGGCTGCACTGCTACTGGGTTTGGTTTGCGCAAGCTGCTAGATGTGCTCTCCCTCTCCCTTTTCTCTAGATGTGCTCACTCTATCTTTCTCTGTCTCGTGCCTCAGGTTCGGGGCCTGATCGACATGCTGGATCCGGAGCTGGCGGCCGCCCTGCCGCCACTGCTGCCGCGCCGCACCCCCAGCCGGCTGGGCAGCCGCAGCGGAAGCGGAGTGGACGCGGCTGGTGACCAGCAGCAGCAGGATGGCGGCGCCGGCGACATGGCAGGCGCAGCAGCCACACCGGCCTCGCCGGGCAGTGCGGAGAAGCGGGCGGCGGTGGGCAGCCTGTTTGAAGGGCTGTGCACCAGCGATTCGGAGGATGACTCGGATGAGGACTGGCGGGCCGATCTGGAGCGGGAGGCCAAGCTGCAGGTGGGCGGCTGGTGCAAAATGAGTGAATAAGTGATCTGTGAATGAGTGATATGAGATGTTGCAAGTCAGCTGTGCATGGGTGGGGGCTGGCCTGGCTCCTGGGTTGGTTGTGCTGCTGCTGCTGGTACTGTCCATCTCAACGCCTCTCGCTCTGCGTGTCTAAGCCAGCTGTCTGTTCTGCAACTGTCACCCGCCGCAGGCCAGTGCGGAGCGGCAGCGGCGGCCCGTGCCTGCGCCGCTGGCTCGCCGGGTGTCGCAGGAGGCTGAGGAGCTTGCCCGGCTGGGCCGCCTCAGCATGCTGCCAGACGAACCTTCCAGCACACCAGGGGCGGACCGCCAGCAGCAGCAGCAGCAGGATGTTGGCCAGCAGCAGCAGCAGGACGGTGAGCAGCAGCGGCGGCAGCTGGAGGGCATTGCTGAGCAGCCGCAGGATGAGGAGCGGGAGCAGCGCGATGCGCAGGCGCCGCTGGCGGCCCAGCAGCAGGAGGCGCAGCAGGTGCAGCACACGCCAGTGCCGCAGCGGCGGCCGGGGTCGGCTGAAGTGGTTGCCTCCCCGAAAGCCATGGGGGCTGTGTGGGAGCTGGTGCAGTGCTGTGTAGGCGCCATGCCGCTGCCGCCGGACCGGCAGGATCCGCTCATGCCGCCGCTGCCGCGGGCAATAGACCTGCGGTGGTACGACGCGCGAGCGCGGGTGGCGCTGCTGCAGGTCGCGTCCTGGCTGCAGGTGGGCGGCTGGTGTGGGGAAGGCACAGGGGGTGCGCCATGACACTTCTGAAGCCCTGCCTCCCTGCTGCATGCTTTGCCCCTCAGTCATCACTCCTTGAAACCCTCTGCTGCCTGTTGCAGGTGCCGGCCCGCAAGGTGGCGAATCTGGAGCTGCTGCTTACGCAGGACAAGGCGCCGCGCCACAAAGCGCTGAGCAGCGTGGAGGAGGATGCCTGGGCGCGCCGCATGCGCTACCTCAAGGCACGCCCTGCTGGCCCTGTTGGCTGCTGATCCTGCTCCTGCCGCTGCTGCCGCTCCTGCTGATGGCGTTGTTGAGCAGTCTGTCTGGCGGATGGTTGATGGGTGGTCAGCTGTGGTGGCCGGGCAGCAGCTGCACATGCAGGGCTGCCACATGTGCGCCTCACTGAATCTTCGCGCCCACCCTGTGCAGGTGGGCGCTGCGGCAGTAGGAGGCGGCGCCCTGTTTGCGGTGACAGGCGGCCTGGCGGCACCCGCCATCGCGGCCGGCATGGGCAGGTGAGGCCCGCTTGTGAGTCGGGTTGGGCTGGCGTCCACTGCTGCTGGAAACAAGCAATGCTGTCGGACCTTAAATGCTTGCGTCCAAACCGCAAAACAAGTCTCAAGTCCAACTGGCCGGCGTTATCCGCTCTGCTGTGCAGCATCCTGGGCTTCATTGGCGCGCCCACCGCCATTGCCAGCACAGTCACCGGCTTCCTGGCCAGCACCGCAGGCGCAGCCACGGTGCGCCCGTTCTTTGGATGCATACTGCAGGATTGAAAGGCGTTGCTGTGTGCCGTGGACTGCATGCAAGTGCCCGCATTAGTCCAGGCGCTGCCGGTACGGCCTGCGTATGTTGCGATGCCTGCCTCCTGTCACCCACCACTGCGACCAACCCACCCGCCCACTCACCACGCGCCAGGTGACCACCACCATGGCGGCCAGCGGAGCCGCCTCCACCGGCAGCAAGATGGCGTACCGAACAGCAGAGATTAGCGAGTTTGGCTTTCGAGAGCTGCTGCCGCAGGCGCCGCAGGCGCTGCCCCTGCCGGAGCCCGCCAAGCCGCAGCAGGCGCAGCAGGGACAGCAGGAGGTGGAGTACGGTGCAGTGCAGGCGCAACAGCAGGCAGAGCAGCGGGCAGCAGACAAGGGCAGCTTATCGGGGGATGTGGGGCATCTTCACATCCAGGCGGCAGGGGGATACCAGGCTGCCCGAGCGCAGGCCCTGCGGCGCGGCACCAGTGCCTCGAGCCTGCGCAGCTGCAGCAGCGGCAGCCTTGCAATTGCAGGCCCGCAGCAGCAGGGTGCACCACTCGGGGCAACAGCAGAGCAGCAGCAGCAGCAGCAAGAGGCGCAGCCGTCGGCGTGGCAGCGCTGGTTTGGCGGCGGCGGCAAGAAGGAGGAGGAAGAGAAGCTGCTGCCTGTGCCCATGCGCTCCAAGTGAGTGAGCAGGCGTGTGGGTGCAGCTGTCAAGATGGCCTTGGTGTTGTAGGTGCTGCTGGCCACCCGCCAGCACCAGCTACCCAGCCTCAGCTCAATCGCCAGCTTCCACGCAATGCTTGCCTCTTGCTCGTTACCCTTGTTTTTTTCCTGCAGGCAGGGCGGCGATGTGAAGCTGGCGGTGTGCATCTACGTGGCGGGCTGGATCGCTGACCGCAGCGACTTTGACACCACATGGGCGGGCTGTGTGCCTGAGAGCAGCGATGCAGGCGGGTGCAGGGAGTGCCGGGGCGCAGGGCAGCTGCTGTACCTACAGGACAGCTGCGCGGCCATGCGGCCAAAACTCGCAGTTGGGCAGTGTATGCGGGCTTGGAGCACTGTGTTACCTTTGCCTTCCAACCTGCCTGTTCTGCTGCCCTGCCCACCTGCAGACAGCTTCACGCTGGTGTGGGAGACCAAGGTGCTGCTGCACCTCAACTCCGCGCTGGGCAAGCTGCTGACGATGCAGGCAGCGGGCCAGTCGCTGCAGCTGGCCACCCACTCCTTCTTCTATGCAGGCGCAGGTGGGCTGTGGGAGGCATGTGTACCAGGCGTCTGTTGCGCCAGGCTCAGCCCACACTGCTGGCGGTTGCACGCCATGCTGCGAGCCGAGCATGGTGACCTGCCCTTTTGGCCGCCTGTGCCATGCAATTTGTCAAACTGCCGTCCTGGCTGGACCTCCTGTTGCAGGCCTGGTGGCGGCGCTGGGGCCCACCGTGCTGCTGGGCACCGCAAGCGGGCTGCTCATCAGCAATGCCTGGGCTGTGGCCAGTGACCGAGCTGTCAAGGCAGGCAAGGAGGAGGGGGCAGGGTTGGCAGCATTTTTTGCAGGCTTTGCTCACAATTGACAGGAAGCAGACCAGAGACCAACTACCTGCCTTGTGAAGGCGGATGTCCTCGCATGTGCTGCAGAGATGGCATGCAGTTTGTGAAGCCCCTGGCACGTGTTCCCAACGTGCATTGTCCGCCTCTCCTTTTGTTCAGGCAAACTGCTGGCGCACCTGCTGCTGAGCGGCGCTCATGGCGACCGACCGGTGGGTGGAATGGTGTGGGCTCCTGGCCCTTGGGGCTGATGGCCCTTGTTCAACTGTGCAGCGGTGCAGTGCCTGGCATGTCAGGGTTCCGCTCGCTCTTGCCTGTGCACCATGACTGCACTGGCGCCATGTTACCACGGGGTCTTTCACCATGTTTTGCTGCCCTTCTGCTCACAACTGCTCCCACCTCGCGCACCTACCCACCGCAGGTGCGACTGGTAGCGCATGGCATGGGCGCTCGCCTCGTGTTCCACTGCCTGCTGGAGCTGTGCCGGCAGGGGGCGCGCGGCGTGGTGCAGCACGCGGTGCTCATGGGCTGCCCGGTGAGGCGGTGGCGAGGCGGTGGGAGGGCGTGAGGTTCCTTGTGGGTGGAAATGGATGAGAGGTGGATGCTGTAGGCTGTGATCTTCTGCCTAGCATGGCCGGGATCTCACCTGCACACCCCAAGCATCTGCTGATTGCATGCACTGCCAACCGCTGGCCACTCTGCAGGTGGGCACGGAAGAGCTGCGGTGGCGCATGGCGCGCCGAGCCGTGGCCGGCCGCCTCGTCAACTGCTACACGCGCAAGGTGAGGGGAGCTCGAAAGCAGGCAGGCAGGGGGGACTATGATGGCTGTGATGTGTAGAGCCCCTTTCAGCACACCCTAGCACATGGTTCCAGCGTCGGGCAGCTGCTGCGCCCCTGGTGTGTGGGCCGGGCCGCCCATGCCGCCACTTGCCCACCCAACCCGCCTGCCATCCACAAGCACTCTACACCCCAACCCTCCCCCTCCTTCTCCGCCCAGGACTGGCTGCTGGGCGTGATGGCGGGCGGCAGCACGGGGTGGATGCGCGCCACGGCGGGGCTGGTGCCTATCGAGATGGCGGGAGTGGAAAACGTCAACTTGACAAATCTTGTTGTCGGCCACTTCGCTTATATCGAGGAGATGACGACCATCCTGGACATGCTGCACCTCGGCTGACAGCTAGTTTTAATGGATGCCACGATTCTGGGCCTGCTGCACCTCGGGCGACCAAGCTGAGAACCGGGCGGCTGTTGTGAGCCACACGCGGCAGCGCTTCCCGCCCAACGTGCGAGCGGCGCCGATGCCAGGCAGCGCATGTGTGCATGCACGTGCATTTGATTATACTTGTCAAGCTGCTGCACACGCTATGCAGAATGTGGAAAAACACAGCACTGAAGCACACAAGCGGGCATCGAGGGCCGTGGTAATGTGCCCACCTCGGGATATTTCGACCGGCCACCGTACCGCAGCAGACTATGTACTGCTGCGAGCCCCCAGCGTGGGCCTCAACACTGCTGTCATAGTCGCCTGGCATAAGCTGGGTGCCATAACACTGCCCTGCATTTGGCAGCAGCAGCAGAGCGGGCGCCGATCCACATCGGGCCGCGATTTGGTTGGCCGCCCCAGGGCGCCGCCGGCGCGTGGCAGGCGCTCACCTTGGCAGAGTGTGAGCGCAGTCGCTGGCCGAGCTGTTTGGAGCAGCTTCCTGGCCGCATGACAGCGGCAGGGCGGGGGGAAGGGTGTGCGGCAGGCCAGGGAACGGGAGTGTTGCCAAATGTGGCCCCGACTCGGCAGCGGCCTCGTCGGCCGGCGGCAACAAGATGCGTGTGAGTCTCGTCACTCCCCTCCTTCTTTGCTCAGCGCTCTCCATCCGCTCTACAAACGCTTTCTCACAGGCTCTTGAAGGCCAGAAGCGCGGCTTCCCCTGGCACGCGTGTGGCAGCGGCGCACTATGCAGTAAAAACAGCTTGGGCACGACCCAGAAAGCGAGCAGCAGGTGCGCGGGGGCCGGCGGCGGGCTGCGAGCAGGGGCGGCCCCTGGGCTCAGGCCCTGGAACGAGGCGCGCTGGGCCTCGCTGGGCGCCTGCAGGCAGCACGACAGCAGTGCAGCGCTTCCGGGCGGCCGCGGGGCCCCAGCCGAGTGGCCCGCCCTCCGAGCGCCGCCAGGCAGCCGCCAGCGCGCCCCAGCCCCTGCCGGCCGCCCCTGGCGGGCCACACGAGCGCAGAGGGGCGCCGCGGCGGACCGCCGCGTTGTGCCGTCAAACTGACCTCGCCGGGCGCGCCGTTCGTCTGCCGGGCGGCCGGTACGCGGCGGCCCCACGTGCGCTCGCGCCACGCCTGGCCCTGAAGGTTCCCCGCCCTGCCTCCCTGCCATTCCCACCCTCAGGCGCGCGCAGAGGCCAGACGACGGCAGATCCCCATGGTGCGCGCGGTCAAGGTGGTGCCGCTGGCGGAGGACAGCGGCATGCCGGGCCCCCGCTCCTTTGGCGGCGGCAGCACCGGCTCCGGCAAGCGCGGCGGCCTGATGGGCAAGGTGCCCTCCCTGGTGTTCGACCTTGAAGACCTGGGCGGCGACGGCAGCCAGCACCCAGCCGAACAGCCGCTGGACGAGGCCAGCGTGGCGGAGGTGGCGCAGAAGCTGACGGCGCTGCTTGAACCGTGGAGCGAGCCAGGTGCGCGCTGGGGGCGTGCTTCCTGGCTGGCTGCGCTGGGCCTTGCTCTAGCACCTGCAGCGGTGCCGCCGCACAGCTCTGCCGCAGCCTGGTGGCGAACGTGGCCGCCTGGTCAGCCGGCTGCTGCTGCGACCCCCGCCCGTAGCGCAACAGTACCATAACAGCCCGCTAGCTTCCCTCAGCTGCAATCGCACCCCTGCCACCCTTCTGACCCTGCCACCCCCTTGCCTGCGCCCTGCAGAGTACATGCTGCTGCTGCATGTGCGGTTTGCACGAGAGGACGCCGCCAAGCGCGGCACGGCGCTGGCGGTGCCCGACCTGGCCGACACGCTGCGCCGCCTGGGCTATGCAGTCAAGATCCGCACCGCGCTGGGCGGCGGCTCCGGCGGCGCCTGCCTGCGCTCCCTGCGCCACTCCTTCCTCACTGTCAGCGTGGCGGGGCCCACAGGAGCGGCCACATACGTCGTGGACCCCCGCTTCCGCGACCAGGTGCGGCACTGGCGGCCGGTGCTGCCTGCTGGAGTGCCTGCTGCCCGCTGCAGCCTCATGTGCCTCCTTTCTACTGCTCTGTTGGCAAAAGACGCTGCATCGGACATGGCTGCAGCATGTTGCCGTTGCTGCCGGCCATGCGCCGATATGGCCAGCTGCAGCGCTGGCTTCCCTGCGCGTGCCCACCCACCCGTACCGCGCCCGCCTGCCCCCTGCAGTTTGAGATTGCGCACACCACGCCTCGCTACTCGCGCATCCTGGCTGCCGTGGGGCCCGAGATGGTCGGCTCGCAAGACCGCCTGAACAAGGTGCGCCGGCGGTGCAGCTCAGGCGGCTTCAGAAGCTGCTGTGTGGTGTGGCTGTTGGGCAGGCTTGCAGCGTTTGAAACTCGCCTGCTGCCTAGGCACATCCCTCTTTGCTGTGGCGCTTGCCTATCACATGCCCCCTTGCCATCTTTCCACCCATTCTTCCCTCACCCAAAACTCTGCCACCGCAGGTGGTGGAGATCCTGTGCGCCGAGATGGCGCGGGCCTTTAGTGAGAGCGGCACGCCGCTGCCGCCCTGGCGCCAGTTTGCAGCCATGCTGTCCAAGTGGCAGCCGCGGCGCAGCGAGGAGGTGGACGTGACCGCGGCCCTGAACAACGGCGCGGGCCTGCTGTTGCCGCCCATGCCTGTGGGCGGCGGCCAGGTGCAGCCGGGCGCGCTGGTGCAGCCGGGCGGCGGCGCCGCCAAGCGCCACCTCACCGGCCCCTCCACCGTGGCGCAGCGCCTCATGATGCTGGGCGTGGCGCAGCAGCAGAGCAACCCCAGCCCCATCAGCGAGGGCGTGGAGCACGGCGCGGGGTCAGAGGAGGATGGCCTCAACGGCTGGGAGGCGCTGGATGGGGACGGCACTGCCGCCTCCACCCCCACCTCCTCAGCCTCCAGCCTGCACCTGGACTGGGAGGAGGCCACCAGCGGGGCAGCCACGCCCGCGGCGCCACAGCCCGCCGCGCCCGCTGCGCCGCCCCTGCCCACCGGCGCCCGCCCGCTGGCTGTGCCGCACCGCACTGCGTCTGGCGGCCAGGTGCTGCCTGCGGCGGCGGCCGACATGCCGGGCCGCCCGCCCCAGGGCCCTGCGCGAGGCAAGGCCATCCTGGAAGGCATCCGTGCGGCGGTGAGTGGCTGGCTCATTGGGGGGTGTTTGCTATGTGTGTGGATTGGATAGCATCTCTGGCTGCCGTGCGCAGCCTGATGATGCGCAGCGTCAGAGGACCGCAGTGCCCCAGCCCGTGCTACTCAAGCACCGCACCGCACCCTGCACTCACCTGCACTGCCCCGCCGGCCCCTCGTTCTGCAGGCCACAGCGCTGCCCCACCGCCGCAACAACACGTGGGCGGGTTGAGGCGGCGCGCGGCCGGCGCAGGCGGGCATGCACAACCTGCGGCCCCCGTCCTGCTGCGCCGGCCCCCTTCTTGGCGCTCCGCCCGCCCTTGCACAGCCCTGAACAGCTCTTGGCTCAGCAGCTCTTGGCTCAGCCCTCTCAAGACATCTGATTCCAGCGGCCGCTATCGCCGCGCCCTCTGCTGCGGTACTGCCCTTTCCAACTTTTCTTTATACCAACCGCACTCCCCCTTGGTGCTACAACGCCTGCCTCACCCTTTCAGCATCTCTTCCCCCCTGCATGCGTGCCGCTTGCCCACCCTGCCCCCCTTTCATGACTCAATGTCGCCTTGGTGCAAAGATTCAACGTGTCCCCCATCCTCTGTTGGAGCGTGAGCGCCTGCCCTGCCCCCGTCTCGCTGCCCCCAACAGCCATCTCTCCCCTCTTTTCCCCCCCTGAACACGGCCCCGCCGATCTGGTTTTTCGGGCCGCTCACGCCCCTCTTTTCCCCGCCCCTGCCGGCGCCCCCCAAACCCATGCATGTCCATGATGAAGGAACGCTCCGCAGGCCGCTGCGCCGCCTTTTGCCGCCCAGCCAGCCCTGCCCCTGGCCGCCCGCCCGCCGCGGGCGGCCGCCAATTTTGGTATGCCCCGACTGTTTCGGATTCTCCCATTCCACAGCACTTGCGCTTTCTGTTAAAGCAACGGTGTAACGCGTATTCACAGTGGGTGGCCCGAGGGTGCAGGCAGCGGAGCAACATGTGGTTGCAGGCAGGAATGAGCCAGCTGGTCCCAGCTCGACCGACTGCCGCCCTGGCCTGGTGCAGATGCATGCACCAGGTTGCTGAATAACGACTTGCAACGTGCCTCAGAAGGGCTCAAAGGCTTGCAGCACAGCAAAGTGCTGCTCCAGCGATGGCGGCTGCCCAGCAAAGTATTGTCGCCGCCGGCACGCCACGCCCACTGCCGCAGCTGCCGCCGCCATGGCCGCCGCCTCCTTCCCGAGCCACCGTCGACTGGGGTCATGCCACTGCCGCGGCGTGCCATGCAGGTGCAGCCCCACAGCATGCGCAGCACAGCGCAGCGCTAGCGCCTGGAACAGAGCGGCGCTGGTGGGGTAGGCGACACCCCTACTATTTGCCCCTGCATCCAGCCAGTGCAGCTCCCGCACTGCTGCCAACGCCGCTTCCCAGCCCTGCCCTGGACCAGCTGCTGCTGGGGAGCCTACTGCTGCCGCTGGAACAGTGCCAGCCTGGCGGGCCTGCCAAGCACACACGGCACACTCCTGCCCAGCCTGGCGCTGCCACTCTGCCAGCTCGGCAAGCACCTGGAATGAGGGTGGGATGTGAACAGGGCGGAAGTTGGAAAACCCAGACAGACATAAGAGCGGCAGTTAAAAGTAGGGTGCCAGCGCAGGCTGTTAGTCAGGAGGCAAGCCACAGCCGCGCTTGCAGGGCGCAGCAGTGCCAGCCAGCCCAGCAGGAGAGCGGCAGCCTCACTTGATGTAGCACGAGGGCGCCTTTGCTGAAGCCCAGCAACGTGACACTTGGCTCATGTGGCTGCTGCGACGCCTGCTGCTGCTGCTGCTGCTGCTGGATGAGGCGCGCCAGGCTGCTGGCGGCTGGGAAGCCGGAAGGGTGGAAGGCGGCAGGCACGCCCTGGCGGCCGGGTGCAAGCGGCGGGAGCCAGCCGTCGAAGCATGCAAAATCGCCCTCGTATCGAGGCGGCATCACCCTGCGGCGTGGGCAGGGTGTGATACAGGGTTGGTCTATTTTAGTGCAGGTGGCAAGGTGGCTTGCTGGACGGTGGTGCTGCCACCACATTGCAGCCACACAGCCACATCATAAGGCACTCGTGCCAACCATCACGAGCTGCGCCAGTACCACCCACCCGCACACAGGCATGGCAGGTGGCAAGCGCATGCATTCAACTGCACCCTTCAGCCAGCAACCCTCGTACTCACACAACGACAGCATGCCTGGGGAACTTGGCTTGCAGCAGGGCGGCCACCTGGGCTGGCTGTTGCAACCGAACCGCCAGCGGGCCGCAGGCGGGCGGCGGCACGCGGTCGCCGTGGAAGAGCACCGCCATGCCAGGGGCCTGTGGTGGCCACCATGCATGTTGAGGTGAGTTGCGGCAGCGCTTGGGCATTGGGGCAAGCTGAAACATAGTACGCAACCCCTGGACACCCACCTGGGCAACAGCGGCACGAGCGGCGCCGGCAGGTGCGGCGGCAGCCCCCAGGCCGCCCCCAAGCTCGATCGCAAGGGAGGAGCGCATCCGAGACGCCCCGGGGCTCACGACAGTGCCCAAGGGGGGCTCAGCCAGTCTTGCGGAGCGGGAGGTCGAAGCACAAGCTGATGCAGCCGGTGGGGTTGTGCCACACGAACGGCCCGGCAGCCCCCCAGTTTGGCAGCGGGATCCCCAGGCGGCAGAAAGAAGCGCAGTTGGCGTGCGCCGCTGGTCAGCAGAGCCAGACTTCACCCCGCCCTCCAGCTGCTCTCCGTGGCCCGCCAGCCCCAGGCGCCCCACCCTGCGCCCCCAGACGCCTCTCTCGTGACCTCAGGCTCGGTCGGCCGCCGCGGGGATGGCTCAGGCCGCCGCCCTCTCAGCCAGCGGGCGGGCGGCGCTGCAGCAGTGCCAGCAGCCCCCCTGTCAGCATGCCCACGGCGCCAGCACTCTCAGCCCCTGGCGGCCCGACGCGCGGCAGCTGTGCCGCGCCGCCGCCACCGGCCGCCGCACCCTCCTTCAAGCCGCGGTCGTGTGCGCAGCCAGCCGCCCCTCGCGCCTGAACGCAGCCACCTTCCAGGCGCCCGCGGTGTCGTTCCTGCCGCCCGCCAGCAGCACACGGCCGCAGCAGCCGGAGCAGCCGCCGCGCACGGTCACGCCCAAGCACCACTCGGGCCCGCCCGTGTTTGTGCAGGCCACCGGCCGCATCGTCGCAAGTGAGCAGTGCACTTTCTTCCAGGGGCTGGGCTGGGCTGCGGTTGGCATGCTTGCTCTGCTTTTCCGTTAGCAATGGCGCCCTGGTCAGCCACCCCGCCTGCGCCGCACAGCTTCCCACCGCATCTTGCCGCGCCTGCGCACCCGTCCTGCCCCAAACGTTCCGCCACCTGCCTGCCTGCCCGCAGTCGGCGACATCCACGGTGACCTGCAAAAGGCGCTGGCGTGCCTGGAGATGGCGGGTGTGCTGGCTGAGGACGATGGCCACATCCGCTGGGTGGGCGGCGACACGGTGGTGGTGCAGCTGGGCGATGTGCTGGACCGAGGCGACTGCGAGATTGGTGAGCAAACAGGCAGCTAACAGGCAGCAAAAAGGCCGCAGCAACTCGGGGTTGTTGGTTCCTCCCTGCTGCATCCATCAGCGCTGACGCTGGCTGGCATTGTGGCGTGCTGGCTGCATGGCTGCTGAGCACCAGCCGGGTCCGCTTGCCTGGGTTTGGCTGGCTCCTTTTGACTCAACTGTCGCATTACAGCACTGCCTCTCACTCTTCTGCATGTTGCATAGCACGTCCCACAATCATCTGCCTGTGGTTGCCGCCTTGCAGGGTCGGTGCTGCTGCTGCGTGAGCTGGACCGGCAGGCGCGGCAGCAGGGTGGTGCAGTCTACATGCTCAACGGCAACCACGAGAGCCTGAATGTGGCTGGCGACTTCCGGTGAGGGAGGCTCGCAGCACAGGCGGATCGCGGCGGCATGGGCAGGCAGTAAGCTGCCTGCACGGCCAGGGTGGCATTGCTTCTCAGCCGCAGCATTCTCCACCCAAGGTAGCCTGCCTGTAGCTTGCCCGCGGCCTGCGCCTTTGCAGTTGTGCGTCGGCTCAAGCTTGCTTCCCTTCTGCCCGTCCTGCCTGCAGCTACGTGACCCCCGGCGCGTTCTTCGAGTCTGCACGCGCCGCCGGTCTCAGCGAGGCCGACATTGCTGCCGGCGACCAGCGCCGGATCCTGCAGGTGCGCCCCAGCACATGCCGCCTGTGCTGCACATCGAGAGGCGGGGTGCTGCTGCTGCCGCTGGCATTTGCTCCTGAGCTTCCATGCTCCCTACTGTAGCGGCTGCTGCTGTCTGCTTGTACTGCGCAACTCAATCCCAGCTTGTTGCTCTTCCCTGCTCCATTCATCAGGCGCGGTGGTACCTGTACCAGCCGGGCGGCGCCATGGCTCGCGAGCTGGCCAAGAACCCCACGGTGCTGGTGGTGAACGACATTGTGTTTGCGCACGGCGGCCTGCTGCCCCACCACCTCAAGTACGGCCTGCAGGTGCGCAGGGCAGGGCATGCTGCAATGGAGGGCAGGGCAGGCAGGGAGGCGGGGCGTGCGGCGGCAGCTGAATGTGCAGATGGGGTGCAGTGGAGCTGCTCGTGGAGGCTCTTGCTGCTGCACGCAAGCCATCTCCACTGTATCATCCCTCTCACGGCTTCTGCCCTGACACTGACGCGACACCCCTGCCCATCGCTGCTCCTGCCGTAGCGCATCAATGACGAGGTGACTGACTGGATGAGCGGCACGGTGCGCCCCGACGGCAGCCAGGCGTCGCCGCCCTTCCCCGCCATGGGCGACTCCAACAGCGTGCAGTGGAACCGCACGTTTGGCAAGGAGCGCGTGTCCGACTGTGAGTGGCGGGGTGCAGTTGTATCAGTAGTTGTTCACAGCGGCGTAGCAATGGGCCAGTGCCCTGGTGGTGGCCAGGCGCGCTGGGCTGAGCATGCATGCTGAGCCTGACAGAAATTGGACCGTTACTGGGGCCCAGGGACAGCTGCTGCTGCACCTCCGTTCGCACTGGTTGAGGCAGTCCAATGTCTCACTCTGCTACCTCCCACTCCCCTCTGGCTCTGCAGACGAGCGCATGCACATGAACATGCAGCTGCGTGCCACACTGGAGGCGCTCAACGCGCGCGCCATGGTGGTGGGCCACACCCCGCAGGTGAGGAACAGAGATACCTGGGGGGGTGATGGGGCAAGGCATCTCCTGCGCCTGTGTGGCACGCACAGCAGGCAACAGATGCGAGGCGCAGCCAAGAGTGTGCAGCACGCACATGTTGCTGCACTGCTGAGCCCACATGGCCACCACAGTGCCGCTGCCCCTGCTTGGCCACCCCCCTCATCTGCTGCCTTTTTCTCCTGCCTGCCCCGCAGATGAGCGGCGTCAACTGCGAGTGCGATGGGCGGGTGTGGCGCGCGGATGCCGGCATGAGCTCTGGCGTGCTGGATGCCGCCCCCCAGGTGCGCCCGCTGACTCATCCGCTGCAGCAGGGACCAGTGTCAGTGCCGCTGCGTGAGCATGCCAGTGTGCAGCAGGTGCAGGAAGGTGCTCTTGTGCGCTGCTGTGTGCCTGCTACATCGTGGGTTGCTACATGTTGCCTGCTCTGCCGTGCTGCGCCGTCTCCTGAGCACTTTGCCTCGCCACCGCCCTCCCCACCACGCGCGCAGGTGCTGGAGTTCAGCCGGAACGAGGAGGGGCAGCTGGTGGCGCGCATGATGCGGCAGAGCCTGTACGGCATGGATGTGGCCCAGCGCGTGTACCCAGACCCTAAGCCCAAGGCGGCAGAGCCGGAGCGGCCGCCCACCCCCGCGCTGGCAGCTGATGCCGGCACCCCCAGCTTCGCCTGAGCGCACGCTCGCTTGGCGGGGCGGGTAAGAGCCCTGCTCCGGGCGCGCGGCAGCTTGCATAGGCCGGCGCACCGGAGCGGGTGCACCGCCCGCCCCTGACGCATTCCATGCACATGCACCAACGCACGGCCACCCTCAGTCCCCCCGCCAGCCGCCTCTCCCCGAGGCCCGCCAATTGTTTTCCTCAGTACCTTCCCACAGCGGCGCCCGTGCTGCTGAGTTTTAGCGCGCGCCCTGGCCTGATTGGCAGGCGCGCCCGCTCTCTCCTTTAGTAGGCAGTTTTTCGATGGCGGCCGGCGCTCGCCCGGCGCCACGGCGGGCTGTGCTAGCCCAGCCCTGGCTCTCGCCACAGCCGCCTCGCCTCTTTTCCTACGCAATTTTATCGGCGGCAATACCTTCCCCAAACACCAATCCGTTGCCACCTGCTCCCCCCTTGTGTTTTGATTCGGCGCACCCTCCTCTCTGACTCCCCCGCTTCGCTTCGCTTCCTGTACCACCACTTGGATTTCGTGTCCGCAGACCCATGTAACCGCGAGTGCTTTCGCAGGCAGCCTAAGAGCGCAGGGGTCTGTGTAGCAGCAGTTGAGGGCAGCTGAGTGTGGTGCAGCCCATGAGCGCGACTCATCTCGGAAGGCGGCGGACAGTGGCGGCGCTTGCCCGCCGCTGCCATGGCGGGGCGGGTGCTGCACCGGAGGCCTTGCAAGCTTGCACCGACCCTCCTGCAGCGTTAGTTGGCCCGCCCGCGGTGCCCACAGCGGACGTCAGTCATCAGTCAGCCTTGGGGCGACGCACGACTTGCCAGGTGGCAACATGCCCGTGACCCAGCCTCACACTTTCCCAAGCCCCTTGCCGCCCTAAATACGAGACTCGAAGCCCAAATAAGTCGTCTGCAAAGGAGGGGGGAGGTGCGGCCGGTCAGCATGCTTGCTAATAACCTGTTGCAAAGCGGCCGACCTAAATGTCGTCTTTCGTCCTCATCCACATCTTTATGCTTCTCTGCTTGCCATCCTGGGCGTTTACACCGCTTGCAAGCCGGTTACCCCTCGTCTGCAGCCCCGACCCCCGCCATGGAGCCGTGCCCGCCGCAACCAGGCTGCCAGCACTGCCTGGGCTGCCTTCCCTGCGCTCTGACATATGAGCTGTGCGACAGGACAAGGTGCGCGGCGCATGAGAGTGGCGGGGAGTGACTGTTTACTCAGGCCTCGAGGGTTTAGGCCTGGGCTCACAATTCGCCCACCCGCGCGCCACCCGGCGCTCATGGTCGGCATGTGCAAGCGATTGGCTGGGCGGGAGACCGTTGGCTAGTAGGCAAGTCACCCGTGCCGCCGCCGGCGCCGCCGACTCACCCCCTCCCGCCTGCGCCCCGATCTCTCTTCCCCTCAGGCGCCAGCAGCCGGAGCCCTACATCCCCTGGTGGCCCGCCTCCATCGACTCGCCCACGCTCTACTACCAGCTCAAGCGGCGGGCGATGTCCCACCAATTCCGCGAGCAGGCCCGCGGCGCCTTCAGGTGTGGGCACGGGGGGCAGCTGTGCAGCGGCGAGGGCGTTTCTTATTTTCCGGCCTGTTTGCCTCTCAACGGGGTTTGCAAGCAGCTGCTGTAGCGAGGTGGCTGGGCCGTCATCAACAGCTGGCGCCGTTGGGTGCCTGCACCCCGCAAGTTGATGGGCCCACCCCAGCCCAAAGTGGCCGCTCATGCATTATGCAACCCCCACCAACGCCGCTCCTCCCCCACACCCCACCCTCTCCCCCTGCAGTGACCCCTCCGTCTGGCGCTGCCAGGCCTCCTCGGCAGCCGCCGGCCGCGGCTCGCAGCTGCTGGCGGCCCGCGGCGCCTGCCAGCTGGCAGTTCGCCTGCCATCGGCCTGCACCAACATTGCCGCCGCCGACGAGCTCGAATTTGTGGGCGTGTGCAGCCTGCCCCCCGCACCCGCGCAGCAGCAGCAGGCAGTCCAGCTGCCGCAGCAGCCGCAGGCGTTCACCCCCATGGACGTGCAGCAGCAGCAGGCGCAGCAGCCGCTCAAGCAGCAGGCGGTGCGGCCGCAGGCGCGGCGCGGCACCCCGCCGCTGCCGCCCGCAGCCCCCATGCAGCAGCAGCCCGCGGCCTGCCCGCCGCTGCATGCCCAGCACCTCAACCTCCTGGCCAGCCTGCAGTACCAGGAGCAGTGCCACCGGCAGCAGCTGGCAGCAGCACTGCCGGCCGCCACCTCATGGACCGCCCCCAGCTATCAGGCAGCTCACCCAGCAGCCTACCTGCGGCCCGCCGCCGCTGGCTGGCAGTGTGCATGGGGCGGCGTGCAGCAGCAGGCGCATCCGCAGCTACAGTGCCAGCAAGCCGCTACCGCAGACGCCGCCAGCTGGCCGTTTGCCGTGCCGGCGCAGCAGCAGGGCGGCTGGGCGTTTGGCAGCGTCGCGCTGCCGCCGCTGCAGCTGGGCACCACCACCGCGCTGGCCGCCTGCTGAGCAGCTGTAGGTCCCATTGCCATGCCGGCCTGTGGCAGCCCACGGCCAGTGGGCAGCGTGCTTTTCCCTATCCCCAGTCGTCTGGAGCGTTTGATTGTTTGCAGCTCACTGCTCCTCTGCAGCTTCGTTTGCCCGGCCGCCTTTCCCCAAGGCGCCTCTCTTGGTCATTCGAGAAGAACCCCCGTCTGCGTTTTCGCAGGGGAGTGAGGGCGCCAGGCCCTGAAGGCCTGGTGCGGTGCCCTCCTTTCCCCACCGCCCCTGTCCTCCCACCGCCCCTCCCCTCCTCACCCCGGCCTTCATTCCTGATGCGCCTCCCAGCCTCCGTCATTTCATGAGGCGCTTGCTTGCCCCCCTCAGCCCCCAGTGGCTTGTTTTCCACTTTTCTTTCACGTGGCGGCTCACCCGCCGTGCTCAGTGTTAGTTTCCTCACAGACGACAACTCACCACCCCTGTTTTCTCACTTACTACCTGTGTTGCGCTGCGCTTTAACGCGGCTTGTTGCCCCTGCCTGTCACCGCCCACCCCGGGCCTTGCCCCTAACTATTGTTCACCCCGTCTTTGCACCGCCACCGGCCCCCACCCTTTACACCCCGCTGGCTGGCAGAGCCTTGAATGCCCTTCCATGCCCTGCAATTCTTTCCCTGCCTTTTGCCACCCTCACAACGAATTCCCTTTTCACTCTTGAACTGAATAAGAAGGCCGCCCGCCGCACACGGCGCGCCTGCATTTGTAACTACCCGTGCTCGCAATCATGAGGCATTTTGACAAGAGAGGAGATTGGCTAAGGGGAAGCATCGCTCAGTGGGCAGCAGGTGGGCAGTTTGAATATTGCACGAGGTCAGCAACAGGTATGGGCCACTGGTGCAAGAGGTGCACTTGCTGCTACTGCTCCCACTTGGCCAGCGCCGCCGTGCCGCGCGACCGCCACTCCTTCTGGGTCACAGCCAGGCGCGGGTGGGAGGGGGAGGCCGCCAGCAGCGCAGCTCCTCGCCAGGCGCACAGCACTGGATCGTCCGCAAGGTGGATGCCCAGCTGCGGGCGGATGGGCAGGGTGGCGGCGGCGGCAGCAGGTGTTAGCTGGCTACAGGCAATATGCCACGTGCCACAAGCATGCAAGGGAACCGCAGCCGCGGCCCGCCTGGCAGCTGTGCAGTCCAGCCGCCCTGCCCTGGCACCACTCCTGCCCAGGGTTGCAGCGGCTGCCCACCTCGTAATCATCAGGCACCAGCGGCCGCAGCTCCGCATACAGGCGCTCTCGGAAGCCGGGGCAGCGTGAGGTTCCGCCTGCACCAACCATGCACGTGGGGTGCAGCATGCCGCCTGTGAGGGCTTGCAACCAGGGTAGGACTGCTGGCTGCCGGCACAGCCTGGCTGTGCAGGCTGAGCTGGTAGGTATCAGGTGCACAACGAGTGTGCATGCAGGAATGGGCAGGCTGGCTGGGGCTGCTTGACTGCGACGATTCGTCCTGTTCAACAAGCGCAGGCCAGCCAGCACCCTCAGCCGGCAGCTGCCAGCCGCCCCACGCACCCGTGAGCAGCACGTTTGACCACAGCAGGCCGTGCAGGTGCGGGTGCGCCGCTTGCACCGCTGCCGCTATCGCCTCTGCAAGCCCCGCTTCCTCCATGCCGATGTCTGCATGAGCACAGCGGGATGGCAGGCAGGCAAGTTGTGGAATGACGGCAGGCGGGCAAGTTGTGGATTGCTGCCGGCAGGCTTAGGCAGGCAAGGGCGCAGCAGGCCACCAACGCAGCGCAGCAACGCACATCGCTGCACATCAACCACCGCACTGCATGCGCAGCATACGCAGCAACCCCACCCACCTGAGGGGTGGAAGATTGCTTCGGGCACCATGAACCGCTCGTTGTTGACCTGCAGCACCGGCTGCTTGGGCAGCTGGGGGCCGCCCTGCCGCTGCTGCTGCCTCGCCGCTGCCGCTGCCATTGCCGCCTCCTCCTCTGTCCGCACGTGGCCCCAGGTGTCGGTCAGGCCATCGGGCAGCACATACTCTCGCCTGCAGTGCAAGGCCCAACAGGAGGGGGGACCGGTGAAGTGGCGTATTGGTGCCAGCCTAGTAACCCACACGAGCGTGGTGCAGCATGCCAGCAACTCCAGCCCTTGCAAACTGCCCATCTGCTACCAACAAGCCAATGCCTCCTCTCCAGCTGCCCTCCTGCCAGCCAGCCTGGCTGCCCTCCCTCCCTCCCTCCCTCCAAGCCCATCATTGACTAAAAGGCCCTGCCCGTCCCCTCACCGGAACGGCGAGGCGCGGCCGCGCGCCGCCCGCAGATCAGCCGCCGTGTCCTGGCTCACGAAGCACAGCTGCTCCTTGATGTGCTCCAGCAGGTACGTCTCGTCCATCATGTTCACGCTCCTGCGAGGCAGCCATGCAAACGCACGTGAGGTGAGCAGGCGAAATGGTGCAGCCAGGTGCCCACAGTGGTAGCCCTGCCTGCCTCAACATCAACGGCGGTACGACACCAGCTCCTCCTCATGCATCCCACACCCTCTCATCACCAGCCACTTGCCGGTACGATACGAGCTCCTTCATGAAGTTGGTCAGTGCCTTGCCGCCCAAATCCACGCGCCGGATGGCCGCCGGCAACACCCGCCAGTCAAACACGGGCACCTGAGGTGAGTATGGCACAGCAGTAGGGCATTAGGTGCAGCAGGGGGGCATTGGGCGCAGCAGGGGGCGCGTCAGCATGCCGGGCAGCGCAGCACAGCAGCCTGAACCGGCGGCAGCCGCAACAGAGCACCCCGATGGCAGCACAACACATAGCAGCTGGACCCCCAACACGCTTGCCATGCGGGCAAGGTGGGCTAGACGCACACAGAAAAGGAGGCCCCACTCACCGCGTGTGTGAATGAGAAGCCGGCATCCACCACCAGGCCGCACCCCGCTGCATTGGCCGGCAGGCCCGGCAGCTGCTGTGCATGCCAGCGCAGGGCCAGCGCCGCGGGGGGTGCCATGTAGATGGAGGCAAACCCCAGCTCATCCAGCGCCATGCGCACCTGCAGCGAGCGGAGAACAGCACCGAGGAGTTTGCCCTGGAACCACCCTGGCCATACGCAGGACGCTGCTGGGGGCATCGCTGCTGCCCGACTGGAGTACTGATGAGACGGGCTGTTACGGCTGCCCACTGCTCCAACTGCAAGGCGCTGCCGAGTGCCAAGCAGCAAGGCGGGCGAAGCTGCCGCTGCCCAGCCACCCCGACTGCAGAGTGACGCAGCATGCAGGCTTGGCCGGCGGCAGCAATTGCTCACCGCTGCCTCCCGCAGGGCGGGTAGGTTGAGGTAGGGCTCAGTGAGGACCAAGCCGCATGCAGATGCCGACAAGCCTCCCAATAGGCCCTTTAGTGCCCTGCATAGCATGTTGGGCAGGCGTGAATGGCTAGAGCTGTAGGCGACCACTGCATCACGCACCGCCTGCTGGCACCCTGGGCTGCCGCGCATCTGCTGCACAACCAGCTGATTCAACCACCAAACTGCAAGCAGCGCTCGTGTCACTCTCTGTACACCTATCTGCCCAACTCACCGCGCCAGGATTTCACGCTGCAGCGACCAGTCCACCACATAGCCGCGGTCAACCGGCCGCCGCAGGCTCAGCGCCAGCACCTGCGAGGCACGTGGCATGATGCGGTGGGTGGGAGGAGCGGCATGGCGCAACAGCATGGGCTGCAGCCTGTCTGCGTCAGCACACAAGGCATGGCCCCACATGGCCAGCCAGTGCCACACCGTGCCCAGCTGCCACACAAGCGGAAACGGGCCGGCTGCTGGTTGGTTGGTGGTCACATGGCCCAGCCATGCACACAGGTGCCTCAACAGCTGTCATCCTCAATGCCTGCCACCAGCATGCCACTCGAAACTCTGCAACCCTCTGCTCTGCGGCCCTGCATTGATGCCGCTGTGCGGGCAGCAAGGGCAGTGCTCACGTCCTTCATGCCCAGCATCGCCTCGCCCACAAACGTCTGCCGCTCGCCCTTCAGCTTGGCGCTGGCGTTGGGGAACACCCTGGCAAGCAGAGGGAGCAACCAACGGCAAGCTGAAGGGTGCAAAAGCACAGCGGACGCCTTGCACATGTCGCATGTGCCAAAGAAGCGGCAGCAGGAGATGCGGCGGCAGCGGCTGCCGCCAGCCGCCGCCGCTCGCTCACTTGGGGGTGTCGGGCTGCCGGGCGCTGCCCATCTTGACGCTGCCGCCTCCCACATCCATGACGACCACATCCTGCAGCGCCATCGCCGCGTAGGGCACGGGAAGCGGGAGGGAGAGTGGCCAGCGGAGCGGGGTTGGGCTGTGGCCGGGATCCGTTGGTCTGGATCGATTCTATAGCGCACGTATGCATTGGTGGTGCAACGCCGGTTGCCTGCAAGCTGCAGCCCCTCTTGCTGCATTTTGCATGAAGCGAGGCCTCTTCTTTGGCGCCTTCATTGCCATCAAATAAAATCTGAAAGCAAGCCTAAACCGATCAACATGACGGCGGAGCAGGAGCAGGTGCGCAGGGCTTGGCGTGGCGGCCTTGGTCTCCCTGCCTGCTTTTGCGGGCTGCTGGCAGCACAGATGCAACTTTGATGGATCCCGCACGGTGTTTATGCTATCGCCCGCCATCCAGCTGCCCGCTGCTGTCGCCGCCTGCTGCCGGCGGCAACGCCGCTCGAATGTGTAGTGCCGCGTGCCCGCCAATTCTCCTCTGCAGATCTTCGTGCTGTGCGTCTGGCTCAAGTTTGCCAGCGTGGCCGACCGGGACGAGGTGAGTCGCTGCGCTGGAGCAGCAGCTTAAGATGGCTGGCGAGCGTGCAGCACAGTGCGGCAGCAGCGACGGCTCGTTCCCTGCCGCCTTGCCGTCCCTCACACTTGCCCCCTTATGCACCCATCTGCACGCTGCCCAGTTCATCCACAAGTTCTGGGCGCCGCTGGCCGAGTACGTGAAGGCGCAGGAGCACGGCACGCTGGCCTACGAGATTGCCATTGCCGACAGCGACCCGCTGAAGATCCAAGTGTTTGAGCGGTGGGTGGGTGGGTGGATGAGTGAGTGGCTGGGCGGCTGGTTGGCTGGTTGGAGGGTGGCTGGGTTGAGTGGATGGTTGACTTGGTGCATGAAATGCCACGTGTGATGGCAGGAGCTGTTCGCCTGTCAGCGCCCACCCAATTCAGTCCTTGCAGCAGCATTGCAGTACCCGAGTTGCCAGCAGTCAGTGTCCGCCCTCCAACTTTGCGCTCAGCTGTCGTGTGCCGCGCTGGCTGCTGCGCCTCTTCCCGCTCGCCTGCAGGTACCAGAGCAAAGCCTACTTCACAGACGTGCACCAGACATCGGAGCCTTACCTGGCTTTCAAGGTACGAATCGCAGCCGCTTCATAGGCCACCACGGCTGTCTGCACTGCAGAGCGATTGCCGCCATTGCACGCCGATCGTTGCAACCGCAGATGGCTGAGTTGGTGCTTGCCTTTCGGTCCCCAGCAGCCTTTCAATCGACTTTTACGGATGCGTGGACGCCTTCCACATCCCATTTGCGGTGTCCATGCCTGCAGGCGGCCCAGGCGCCCTGGCGCAAGGAGCACGCAGTGGAGGTGACGGGACAGAGCTACTATGAGACGGGCATCGGCCACATGGCGCGGTAGCTGCAGCGTGGCTTACCGAGGCACCTGCCCAGCCAGCTGAATAGTGGAGGCGCGTCCGTTGCGGCCTCGTGCAGTGGAGGTGCAGCTTGCTGGCTGCCAGGCAAGCCTGCGGGCCGTCCTGTGCGACGTGCTGAAACAGGCCGTCATGCGGACAGCAGAGCTGCAGCAGTCCACCAGATTTGCTGCCTGTCTGTGCGTTTGCCCCCTGAATGTCAAGCATACGGACCAGTGCGATGTACTGTTCACGCAAGGTGGGGCAACTGGCGATACGGAGCAGACAGCATGTCACATATCGCGATACGGTTCGTCAACTGGCTGGCGGCTGTTGACATTTAGGCGCCCCGCCAGCTTTTGTCTTGCCTTGCCGGCTACCCAGCCCACAATGGCGTTCCGGAAGTGTGTATTGCTGGGGTATACTGTCCCGGCTCGGTACCCGTAATGCTGTGTAATGCGTCGGTTGATCTGGCAAGCGGCGGCGCCTGCTGTCAACAGACGCTACGGCCCTGCCGAGCAGTTTTGGGGTTCTCCTGTCTTCTTGGCTCGCCGACCCTGCTTGAGCGCTCCTGCTGCACACCATGGCGGCCTGTTGCGGGCCAGCGCCCACCATCCGCCGGGTGTTGGCCGCCCTGATGCCGGCTGTGGTGAGGCGGACCACTGCTCGTGCACATCAAACCACCACATGACTGATCACAGCAAGCAACAGCACGCGCAGCTGCCCGCAGAGCCTGTCAGCAGGGCGCCGCCGCTTGCAACTGCCCGCCTCAAATTTGTGGGATGCTGCAGGTAGTGCTGGCCGTAGCAGCTGCCCTGCTGGCTTACTTCACAACGTTCCCCGAGACGTCAGAGGTGGGTTGTGCCAGCCGGCCTCCAGCGATGGCCAGCTGTTGCTCATTCCGGTACATGCAAGGGCGAGTCGCCCCCCTGATTTGCCAGGTGCACATTGTGCAGGCAGCCTGTCATTGTGCCGGCAGCCTGCCTGCCGGCTACTGAGCTTCCTGCCAACGCATGCTGTGCAGGGCACATGCGCAGTGGCACCGCCAGGCAACGCCACCAATGATTGGCTGTGCACGTTCCTGTACTCAATCGCCGGCGCTGCGGGCGTGTGTGCACTGCTGATCCTCGGCATGCTGGTGAGCGCAGCATGGTGCCAGCAGGCCTGCTTGCACGCGCATGCGTTGCCAGCACCAAGGTACCTGCCGGTGGCGCACAGCGGCAGCGCCTGGAATGCACTGTGTATTGCAGTGTGCCAGCGCTAGCAACAGACCTGTCTACTGACCCTTGCCACCGTTGCCACCCTTGTTACCGCACTGCAGACGTCGATGTCCTGGTCCCGAGGCAGCTGCTACTACCTGCTGGCAGTGCTGCTCCTGCTGGCCCCATTTGTGGTGTGGGTGTACGGCAGTATTCGCGTGACACAGCTGGGGCTGGACACCAATAAGCTGACCGGCATGACCAGCACGGTGGGTGGGTTTGGCCCAGGCGGCTGTCGCCCTGCTGATGCAGGGCACGAGTACAGCAGAGCCTGCGGGGTGGCTGCTGCAGCCAACTGGCTGGTGCCTGAGGCCAGCGCCTGGCCTCAGTACCGCTGTGCTCCTCTACCTGGCCTGCAACATTGTGTTCATGCCCAACATGCCCGACCTCTGTGCACTCTTCCCTCCATCTGCCCACCCACCTGCCCACCCACCCTGCCGCAGGAGCTGCGCTATGCACTGGTGGGCGTGGCGTGGGCGCTGACGGGCCTGCTGGGCACCGCCCTGGTGCTGCGCCTGTGCGACACGCCCGGCTCCATCCGGCAGGACGACCTGGATCGGATGGAGGCCGCAAAGGAGGCTCGCAAGGATGCACGGGGCCTGCCATTCATGGCCAATCGCTTCATGCTGGATGATGGGCGGGTGGTGGACCGCCAAACCTTTGCCAAGCTGATTTACGAGGAGCGCCTGGCGGAGTGAGTGAGAGGCTGCCTTTTTCGGGATGGGGGATTGTCCGGAAGTGAGTATGTCTGTACCATGCCTGCTCACGCTGGGAGTGTAGCGGGTAGTGGGGCCGGCTGCCCAGCACATGGCGACAGGGAACAGCGTGGGGCGCCAAGCATTTGCTTGCTATCCAGGAGCTCGGCATGGCAGAGGAGATAGAGCAGGAACAGCAGGCCGCTCTACAGCGCACCTGTCCGGCTGCTGCCGTAGGACACCGCCACCCTCACCTGGGGTCCATCGTTCCACCCTGCCCTCGCAGCCGCACTGAGCACTACAGCAACGGTTTTTGCGCCGACACGATTGATCCCAGCGACTACATCTTCGTCCCAGACCACCCCGAGTGGTACGGCTGGTACCTGCTGCCTAACGAGGTTGATCTGCGCGACACAGACCTGCTGGTTGTGTTGAACCAGGGCGGCGTCGGCAGTTGCACCGCCAACGCAGCGGCGGCAGCGATGCAGTACACCATTCGGCGCTTCAGTGATGGGCAGCGCAGCTTTGAGGCCAGGTGAATGGAGATGTGGGATGAGGGTGATTCGCCGCCGCCAGCCTGGGCAATGCAAAATCAGCATCATCAACCGTGACGCAGAACGGTTCCGCCGATTGCAAGTGTGCCGATAGCCTTTGCAGCTGACCTGGCCTTGCCCTCCTCGCACCCCACCCATCGCAGCCGCCTGTTCCTGTACTACAACGCCCGTGTGCTGAGGGGCGACGCCCGGGCAGGCAACGGCCAGCTGCTGGACAATGGCACCTCGCTGCGCGCGTGCTGCAAGGTGGTGTCCCGGTTTGGGGTGGCGCCGGAGAAGCTGTGGCCCTACCAGGAGCACCTTGCTGCAACGCGGCCGCCGCCAGGTAGGCTGGCATGAAGTTGGGGCTGCCATACCCTACTTGCCGATCCAGCAACTCCGCCTTGCATTGCGTGGTGCCATGCTGTGCTTGCGCTCCTGTAGTACCCCCGCCGAGGCTTCTTCTCATGCACTTGCAGAGGCGTATGAGGCCGCCAAGTACCACAGAGGGAAGTTTGTGTACCGCAAGGTGCCGCAGGACCTGTACTGCCTCATGGCCGCCCTGCGCCAGGGCTGCCCCGTCATGTGTGCGCTCTAGTGAGTGCCAATGTGTGATGCTTGGGTTTGCAGCCAGCGGATGGGTTTGCACCCAGAGCTTGGTATGTACAGCGCAGGCCAGTTTGTGCCGGGTGAGATATTGGCAGGTGTTGTCTGAAAGTCCCCGGATGCCAATTCTGCTTTCCCACATCCTCTCTGCAGCTTCCCAAAGGGGTATGACAAGCAGATCGGGGAGGGCTACTTGCCTAAGCCGCACGCGACGACGGCAGCTGCGCGGCGCTCCTGGGAGGGCCATGCCGTGCTCATGGTGGGCTACGACTGGAAGAAATGCGTCTTCCTGTTCCAGAACAGCTGGGGCGCCGAGTCGGGCGTGCAGGGGTGAGCGCGCCAGCCGGCGCTGTTGCATATCAATTCCTGCATGCGGGCAGTTGAGCAGGCTCATGACAGGCAGTCTGGCCCTGCACCTGCCCAGCACTGCTGAACATGCGTCCTGCAGCAGGTGCACAAGCTCCGTTTATCTAGGGTTTGTTGCCTTCCTGTGGCCATCCTGTTTCTTGCACCCATCCACGCAGCTACTTCAACGCGGACATGACCATGGTGCTGGACCCAAGCATGGCCTCAGACTTCTGGTTGTTCGCGCCACCAAACGGCTGCGCCAGCTGCACCAGCGGTGCATAGGTATTAGATTGTACCGTCCGAGGCAGCAGGGCCTGACACGTGCTGCCAACGACAGGCCCCTGCTAGGCCTGAATCCCGCCTGCTGTCATCACATCTGGGCACAACCCTCAACGCGTGGCAATGCTCCACTCATGCTGATGCACATTGTGCAGCAACATACCATAGACCGACCTCTTATCTTCCATTTGCATGCCTTTGCAACTTTCGCCATGTTTTCAACAGTGCACGTATGCCCTGCTGCATCATTGCAACCTGACCATGCCCACGACCTTCCATATAAGCTTGCCAGCTGCCCACTACTTGCATTCCACTTGCACCTGCTCTCCACAAATGCATCGATGCATTCATTACATATTGCAGTACCAAGAAGCTTCCATGTAAACAAGGCGGTCAACAGCTGACTGTTGCCCCACCCCCGTTCCAGCATGCAGCAGGGCGATGTGATAGGTGCCCCGTGCCTCAGGGTAGGCGCTTGAAGCGGGAGAAGTCGGGCGGCCGCTTGTCCATGTACGCTTGTCGCCCCTGCAGGCAGAGAGAGCGCAACAGGAAAGCCAGATGCTGAGTCGGGGGAGCTGGCAGGGCCGTGCCTACACGCAGGCCACTGTGTCCATGGCTGGGACGCAATGAGCCCTTGGAGCAGAGAACACAATGCGTGGTGCTTTCGTTCCTGCACTCTTCCATCAACCAGCACATGCAGACAGAGCCAAGCCCAGCTGGTTGCCCTCAGGCCCAGCAGCAACACATGCAACTTCAATGAAAGGTTCCAATCAAAGGAAAGCCCACCTCGTTGCCCTCCTCGCTCTGGTAGAAGAGCAGCGTGGCGTCGCCACCCAGCTGCTGGATGCCCGCCTGCCCATCCTCCGCCGCGTTCAGCGCCGACTTGAGCACGCGCAGAGCAGTGGGGCTGTTCTTGAGGATCTCCCGGCACCTGGGCGGAGTGTAGAGGGATGGAGAGCTCAGCTCACCACTGCAGCGTCCCCGCCTCCAGCTGCTGGCCATCTCGGCACAGCAGAGTCGCTGATATACAGCCCCCAGGCCAGCTCACCACTGCAGCGTCTCCGCCTCCAGCTGCTGGCCACCTCACCACAGCAGAGTCGCCTACAATGTAGAGCGGGCATTCAAAGGCTTTCTCGATAAACCCCCAGGCCAGCTCACCACTGCAGCGTCTCCGCCTCCAGCTGCTCCAGCGGCACCACGGTGTTGACCAGCCCCATGTCCAGCGCCTGCTGCGCGTCGTACAGGCGGGCCAGGAACCACATCTCGCGCGCCTTCTTCTGGCCCACAAGCCGCGCCATCTGTAGTGAGAAAATGAAAAGGCGAGGGTGTTAAACTGCAAGTGGGCCAGGAACCACATCTCTCGCGCCTTCTTCTGGCCCACCAGCCGAGCCACCTGCGGGCGTTTGGGAAGCACATGAGGAAAGGCGTGCCACAGGTGGGGCTGCGCGGGTGGGAAGGCTGCGATCGCATTTGCATGCTTGCGCAGCTGCGCTGCTGGCCGCAAGAAGCTCTCCGCCGCAGGGCCGGCACGCCACTGCCCCCAACATGCGGCCTGCTCAACCGACCAACTGCCATGAGTGTCCTGTGCTCAGGCCAGGGCCTCCCTGCCAGCCGCACCTGTGTGGAGCCGTAGCCGGCGTCAAAGGAGCCGACCTTGGGCCCCGTCTGCCCAAACACCGCATTGTCGGCCGCAATGGTCAGATCGCACATCATGTGCAGGATGTGGCCACCTCCCACCGCGTAGCTGCGGCACAGAAAGGGTTAGATCAGGCCATGTGTGTAAGCTATTCGGCCGTGCATGCTAGCTGCAAGCTTGCGCTGGTGCAGACGGGAAGCAGGCATCACGTATTCGCTTCGAGCTGTGAACTGGCTGCACTGGGCAGCTCACACGCGCAACTGGCAGCTGCATGCTGTGCAATTTCTAACCGCCCTTCCCTTTGCTCCTCACCCTGCCACCATGGCGATGACTGGCTTGGGCAGCCGCCGAATCTGATAGAACAGGGGGCAGGAAGGCAGCAGCTTCACATGGCAGCAGAGTGCAGAATGAGAACGCATGGGTACAGCAGATGCATCGGCAGCTGCAAGCCTGCCCTGCCACGCCGTGCCCTCCATCCTGTGCGCTGTATGTGCAGCTCCTTGCCTGCATCTGCAGGTCCAGCACGTTGAGGCGGGGGATGCCATCGGCGCCCACGTACCCGCCCGCGCCGCGCACGCTTTGGTCGCCGCCGCTGCAAGGCAGGGCAAGATGGACCGACATGTGTGCCCCATTGCACACCAGAACCGCCAGATCCTGCTGTCCTGAGTATGCCAAGCAAGGAAAACCATGCCCCCAGGCCAGGGCTGCAGCGCAAGTGGAGCAGCGGCGCGCACCTGCAGAAGGCGAGCGGGCCCTCCCCTGTGAGGATGATCACCCCCACGGCTGGGTCCTCCCGCGCATCCGCAAAGCACCACGACATCTCCGAGACTGCAGGGAGTATCGGCGCGGCGTGCGATGAAGCTGGCTGGTAAAGAAACAGGGCAGGCGCGGGCCAGAGGCGGGTGGCAGAGGTGTGATGCATTTAGCATCCAAAGCAGCAGCGGCAGCAACGGAACTGCCCGGCTCGTGCTGCACCTGTGCGGGGCGTGAAGGCGTTGCGCTTCTCTGGTCGATTAATGGTGATCTGCGGGCAATAGCAGAGACACATGCATGGTGGATATGGAGAGCTTGCTGGGCAGCCAACAAGCAAACAGGACCAGCCTGCCGCCGCCGCCGCCGGCCCTCCGACGCCCGACCCACCTTGGCGATGCCCTCCCCCTCAGCCTTCTCGTAGCGCACTTCCCTCAGCTGCTCCTTGGCCACCGTGTCGATGCGCCGCCAGCGCGCTGGGGCGCGGGAGGCGCTGCCGTGCACCCGTGCGTAGCTGCTGGGCCGCCCGGTGGCCGAGGCATAGCTGGTGCTCGCTGCTTGTGATGCCGCGGCCCTGCCGGAGAGCGGCTGCAGCTCCACCTCGCCCGCAGGCGCCGCCCCACTTGCGTCCTCGCCCACCAGGTGCTGGGACAGCACCGTCACCCGCCGAGACACCCTCAGATCCATGGTGGTTACTTTGCAATGCAGCCGGGGCCCGATTGCACAAGTTGGGGGTGGGCGCCATCCCGATGGGCGCTCCGCTGGCGTGCGCCGGTGGGGCCAGCAGCGGCTGCAGCTTGTGCACCCCACTCTCACCGTCTAATGCCTGCCTGCACCTATCAGCATTTACAAGGGGCATGGGCCGCGCAGGCCGGGCAGGATTAATGAAAGAACGAGGAGGCAGTGTTGGCGAGGTCATCTGACGGGAGGGAGTATCGAGCGAGCATTTGTTTGGTGAATGGATGTCGAACATGAAGCAGGAACAAGGAGCAGAGGGGGCAGGTGCTAATGCAGCAGGAAAGGGAGTACACTTGCTGGGCAGAGGGCGTGCCCAAGTGGGTCAAAATCCAGAGAGGCAGCTGCGGGGGCTGCATGGGGGGCGCCGAGAGCTGGGGAGGCGGCGGTTAAGAAAGAGGGCGGCGATGAAGTCGGACAAATCGGAGAAGGGCATCCATCGGATCAGATGCCTAGGCTGCAAACTCTGTGCACTCAGGGAGGGGGCGGGCGCCGGGCGGCATGGCACAGCTGGGCTGGGCGGCTCACGCCTCAAAGCCCATTCCGTTGCAGGCCGCAAACCAGACGCGCGCGTCGGCGGCGGCCTGCAGCTCCAGCGCCGCACCCGCAGCCACAAAGTACACATCGCCACGCTGCAGGTTGCGGGTCTGCCCCCCAGAGCGCACGCGCAGGCCGCCCTGCTGCACCAGCAGCATCAGCGGGCCGTCCGCAGCGGGCAGCTCCTCGGCCGTCCCAGCCGGCGGCGTGTAGCGCCACAGCTCAAACTCCCTGCAGGAGGGTGGGCGGGCAGGAGCACACCGGTGAGGCCACCGCGCGGCAGAACTGCAGCATTTGTTCAACCCTCCTGCGTCAGCGTGCACGCAGCAGGACAACATGCTGCTTACTGACACCTGCCAGCCCTTCATTCACTACTCACCTGAAGGGCGGGCGGAAGACGGCCAGGTGCGGCGAGGCGGCCGCCTTGGCGCCCGTCAGCAGCTCGGGCAGGCCCTGGTCATAGGTGAGGGAGGAGCAAAGCGCCTCCACGTCCCGCATCTTGGGCGTCAGGCCCGCACGAATCACGTTGTCTGCAGGAAGGCGCAGCAGCGGGGAATAGTTGGGCATGCAAGCATGGGAAGGCCATCTCAGCAGCCACAAGCTGCCGGCCAACATGACAGCAGGTGCGGCCCCCAGCTGCGCTCGATGCACCCATCAAGCAAGCGGCAGCACCCGCCGGCAAACCAGCAAGCGGGCCGGCAAACCAGCAAGCCCGCTCCACCTCCCAACATCCCCACCCCCTCCAACCAAACTTCTGCTCACCCGAGGTGGCCATGACCTCCACAATCTCGCCGCTGATGTACGCATGCGGCTCGTTGGCGGGCAGCGCCACCGCCTGGCCCGGCTGCAGGCGCAGGTAGTTGAGGAACCAGGCCGCCAGCACGCCCACGTCGCCGGGGTACTGCAAAGGGTTGGGCAGCAGGCGGGCCGGTTGAAGCAGAGCACCGGGGGCTAATTGCTTGCCGTCCTGCAGCCGTACAGCAGAGCAGCAGTGCAGCACCCAGCCCCTGCAGGCACCAGCACTCGAAACACACTGTAACGCTCCTCCTGCCCCCACCTGCAGCTCCAGGCGCAGGCTGAGCAGCTCGCGGGGGCTGAGCTGGCGTCCCGCCGCCGCATCCGCCTTGAGCCGCTCGCACATGCGCGCCACAAAGGCGGCCGCCCGCTCCGGCGGGCAGGCCATGACCTCGTGGAAGGCTGCCCGCAGCGCAGCGGTGCGCTGGGGCGAGCCATCGGGCGCGGACGCCGCTGCCTGCAGCCCTTCCACGCACCGGCTGCCGCAGCACTCGGCCAGCTCGGGGCAGGCCTCTAGCGACTCCAGCAGCTCGGCGTGCGGCACAAAGGCGCACAGCGCCTCAAACTCGGTGAGGGCCAGCGCCATTTCCGGCTTGTGGTTGGCGTCCTTGTAGATCTGCGACAAACGAAATGGAGCAAGGGGGAGGTGGGCGGCTGGGTGCAGCAGGCACACGGCGGTGCTGAGCGGCGGCAGCAAATTCGCCGCTCATCTTGCAGAGCAGAACACCCACTGAAACCAAATGGAATATCGCTGCACGGTTGCACAAAAAAGGCATGACTGGGGGCATGATGGATGGCGCACGCCCCGCCTGTGCCCTTGGACGGCGGCTCTGGGACCGGGCCCTCTCGCCCCCTGCCGCCTTGCGTCCCCCGCCCAGCACCCGGCCAGCACCCACCTCTGGCTTCTCGGCGTGCAGCCGCTCCGCCAGCTCCTTGTCGGGGTGGCTCTGTATCGACAGCGCCGTGCCCACGCTGAGCACCTTGAAGAGGAAGGGCAGGTCGCAGCCAAAGCGCGGCAGCGCGGCGCCCAGCATCTGCGGCCGGTCGCGCAGCAGCGTCAGCAGCGGCTGCCCCGCGTAGCCGTTGTCGGCCAGCAGGGAGTGTCCCGAGGGGTGCGTGCCCATCCTGCACAACGAGGGAGGCGGATGGGTGGTGGGCTGGCTGGCTGGGCGGGCCGCATGCATGCTGGGGGCTGTGGTAGTACGGCGGCGGTGCGGGGCAAGTACAGCGGCGGCTGGAACGAGGCGCTCCCGCCCCTGGGCCCTGCTCCCGCCCCTGGGCCCTGCTCCCGCCTCACCACAGCTCGGCATACGGCTTGGTGGGGTCCACGGGCTGGCCCGAGGCGGCCACCAGCTGCGCCACCTGCATGGTGGAGGGGGCGAGCGCGGTGCGGCGGTGAGCGGCGGCTGCGGGTGCGGGCGCGAGCGGCCAACTGCCACCACCGTCCGCCTCGGGCGGCCAGCCAGGGGCGACCCACCTCCGAGTCCTCGCTGTTCCGGCCCCACGCGTACTGCTGCACGGCGCAGTGGAGGCGCTTCAGCGGGTTTTGAGGCGCGGCGGCCGGGCGCGGCTCCAAGGGCCGCTCGCACGCCTCGTCCACGCTGAGGACGCGGGAGGAGCACATGGCGGGGGCGAGGGCGGGGCCTGGTGGCTGGGCGACCGTCAGCGCTGTTGCAGTCAGCGGAGCTGCTACCGCGGAACGGGGAGCATAGCTTGCTCGGGCAGCGGGACGGCGGTGATCGGTGAATAGCGGCTGCCTCGGCCCACACGGCACACTTGGACGGCGCGAGCATGGGGCGCCCAACAATGCCGCCCAACTCAAAGTGCAGGCCCTCCCGTGCATTTCCCGGTGCACCAGAATCGCCTGCTGTCCAACATGTGGGGCTGGGCGAGCCGCAACCTGGCCGCACCTGGCGCCGCTCAACAGGTTGGCCTCCACTGGAGCTCCCAGGCGGCCTGGGGCGCCTCACAGGCCCCGGCAGCGCCAACTCAGGCCCCTGCAGCGACCGCCGCCCTGCCAAGGTCCACCGCCGCGCCGCCGCCGCTCCTGCCCATCGCCGCCGTGCCGCCGCCACCCTCGCGTTCGGGAGTAGCGGCCCTGGCGGCCGAGCGTGCCGCGCAGCAGTATGGAGGGCCGGCGCCAGACCCGTTTGCGTTTGACGAGGCAGCGGCTGCTGCCCCGGCACCGCAGCCGCCCCGACGACCCGCTGCACCGGTCGCACCGGCCGGCACGCAGCTGGGTGGCTGGCGGGGGCGCAGCACTAGCTTCCTGCTGGGCGGCAGCAGCCAGGGCCCGCCTGCCGCCAGCGCAGCACCACCAAACAGGCAGCAGCAGGCCCAGCCAGCCCCCGCACGAGCGCCGCAGCGGCGGGCGCCTCGCCCGGTGGCACCGCCCACCACTGACGGCTGGCCCGCTGCGCCCGCCCCGCCTGCGCCCGCCCCGGCCCCTGCGGCTGCCGCCGCCAAGCCGGCTGCGGTGCCGCTGCCGCCTGTGAGCTGCACGCTCTCGTTGGACCGATACCTGGAGTTCTTCCAGCTGCTGACCAAGGGCAGCGGGCGGGTGCAGTTTCTTGGCGAGCTGGAGAGATCGGTTATCAAGGCTGCAGATCTCAAGCAGGCGAGTTGCGGAGATGTGGACGGAGGGCAGCCATGCTGCAGTTTGCATCGACATGCTCAGGTTGCAGACAACAGAAGGATGGCAGGAGGCGCATGTGGCTAGCAGGGCCAGCCACTGCAAGTAGTGCAGCACTTGAGCAGCACTGAACCGTGGGCGCTCCGGTTCGGTGCCTCTCCATCCGGCCAGGTGCTGCTGGTCAACGGGCTGAATAGCGGCAGCAGGACCAAGAAGGAGATGCTGGACAGGCTGCCGCAGCTGCCGCTGTTCAGCCCGCTGCTGCTGCTGGGTCCCGATGGCAGCAGCCCCAGCCAGGGCCAAGCTGGCGCTTCTGCTCAGCCGCAGGCGCAGGCGCAGCCCATTGGCCAGGAGGCGATGGCAGCGCTGGGCTGGCTCTCGCATACCAGTGCAGCAGCAGCCACATCCATGGGCGGCGGCAGCTGCTGCGCGCTGCCCCCTGTGCGCATCCAGCTGCCGCCTGGCATGCAAGTGCCGGCGGCAGTGGCAGCTCCAGCCGGTGCAGCAGCCCATCAGGCCGCTGTGCCAGGCCTCCGGCAGCCAGCTGCTGCTGCTGCTGCTGCTCCTGCGGCGGGCCCAGCGCAGTCGTTCCTGCAGCCCGCCGACAGCCAGGCAACCATGGCATCTGCAGGCGCTGCTGCTCAGGGGCAGCGGCCCCTGCAAAGCAGCCCCGAGGTGGGCCAGCAGCCGCTGCTTGGGCAGGTGAACGATGTGTCAATGCCCTCCGTGGGAGCGCCAGCTCAGCAAGCAGCTTCAGAGGCGGCGGCAGATGCAGTGGAGGAGCAGCAGGGTGGATCTGCGCCAGACTGGCTGGTGCAGGGCATTACCAGCGTGGCGGAGCGCTCGCAGGGCAGCCGTGACAGAGTGGAGGGCCGCCAGCTGCTTGGGCGCAGGTGGGTGGGTGCTGCGGCCGTGGAGGGGCAGTTTCGACATCTCACCTTGGGCAGACAAGTGCATTATCTGACATCATGGGCCAGCAGGAAGCCTGCTTGGTGGCAAGCTACGTTGCTGAGATTTGTCTACGTTTGCTGTTGGCCTCTGCCTGTGGTCTTCCTGCCACTAGAGTGATCTTGCTTCAGGCTTGTTTGGCTTGCACCGCGGTCTGCAGGGTGGCGTTTGTGCTGCTGGAGGACTTTGAGCAGGACGACCCGCAGGGCATCACCGACGCGCTGGAGGCGGGGGTGCAGGAGGGCCAGTGAGCGCTGCTGCTGTGTGTTGTGTGGCTCAAGTTGGCACCTAGCTTGTATCACCATGCGTCGAGCTGTTTGCATGCTCAAGGGTCAAGCACCGCTTCATTCAGCAGGGTCAGCAAGCCCCAGCCACATGCGCCACTTCCCTGCTGCGCAGGGTGGTTGAGCCGGTGGGAGTAGACCACGATGAGGACTGCCCGCCCTGCTGCACCCAGCGCCACGCCTTCTTCTACGTGCGGTGAGTGCCGCAACCTGGCTTTACAATGCCTGGATTGCGTGCAGACATGGTGTGCGCCCTGCCCTGCAACAGGCGCTGTGCCGTTATGGTGTGCCTCCAACTCAGCAGGCAACCCCATCTCAGGAACTTGCTGCTCCACCGCTCTCATTCCTCCTCGTCATTTTGCAGCGTGCGGGCGAGCCGCTCCACGGCGCCGGCTCATCGGCGGGCGGGGCGGCGGCTGGACCTGGTGGTGGACCTGCAGCAGGCGCTCAGGCACGCTGTGCTGCGCTGCGCCGTGTGCTGCGCTGTGCTGCGCTGTGCTGCGCTGTGCTGTGCTGCGCTGCGCTGTGGAAGTGTGCTCTTTCTGCTGTGTGCCATGCCAGCTGCTGCTTGCAACTACCTGTTGCTCTCTGTGCCTGCAACTTGCTCCTGCACCCACCCCGCTCCATCCGATGTACAGGCAGCCGGAGCTGGATTGTCTGCTGGGCCTGGCGGATGAAGAGCTGCAGGATGCCTGGGTGCTGCTGGAGCCACAGCATGATCTAGAGGAGCCTCAAGCAGCAGAGCAGCAGCAGCAGCAGCAGGCGGGTGGTTGGCGCAGCAAGCGCGGCGCCCAGGCGCCTGCGGCCGCACCTGCTGCCAAGCGGCGGTAGTGCTGGGGAGCCAGCAGGCTGGCTGGGCAGGCTGGGGTGAATGACAGGCATGTGCATGAGCTTACACTGGTGCATTTGGGGGAGGCATGGGCAACTGCCAGGTAACAAAATTGATGCGAGCAGTGCCAGTCAAGCAGAAAGCAGAAAGGTTGAGTGTCGTGTCAACCTCATGTCAACTTAGACTTGAGACAAGCCCAAGCGCAGGGGATCTGTCCTAAAGCCGTCAATTTGTCACATTCAGTCAGTCATCGTCCGACCCCTCGTCGCCCACAAACTCGTCCAGCCGCCGGCTCTTCTGCCGCTTGCGCTGCGGCCGCCGCGAGCCCCGCGCCGCCGCCTGCCGCAGCACAGAGGATGGCAGGGAAAAGTACGAGCGCGTTGAGCACATAGACAGCGCAGCATGGCAAGCGAACCTGCATGGCAGACCACAACCACTTTTTCCACAACAGCAGCCAGCAACGACCCATCAGGAGCAGACTTTGCAGCCCAGGCTCCCACCAAAGACCCGCCCACCTTTGCTCGCCCGGGCCTGCCGTAATCGGAATCGTCGTCATCCTCTGCCTCCTCTTCCTCGCTCCCCTCCTCATTCTCCTCCTCACTCTCCTCCTCTTCCTCTTCCTCCTCCTGAGCTCGCCTGCCACGCGGCCGCCCTCGTCCCCGCCCGCTGCCCGGCTGCTTCAGCTGCTGCTGCCCCGGTGGTGTCCGCCGCGGCGATGGCGCCTGCTGCCGCTGCTGCTGCTGCGACTTGGGCGTTCGCCGCTGTGGCTGCAACTGCTGCTGCTGCGGTGGTGTTGCTTGCGGCGGGCGGAACAGCGGCGGCAGCTGCGTGATATCTGGGGGAGGCGGCAGCGAGGGCGCCTGTGGCGTCATCACAGCCGCAAGCTGCTGCACAAGTGACCCGCCCTCCAGCTGCGCAGCTGCTTCTCCTGCTGCCGCCCCTGCTGGCTGTGCCTCAGCTGCTGCTGCTGCTGCTGCTGCTGCTGCTGCCGGGCCGCCGGCCGCCGCCGCCTGAGCAGCCATGAGCGGGTGCAGCGCAGCACCGCCCGACAGCGCGGCGAGATACGCCGACATATCAAGCGCGGGGGCGGTGGCATGCATCTGCATAAAGTGTTTCATGCAGGGGAGTAAGCAAGAGGTTTACAACAGCAGGATGCACGACAGCAGCAGCTGCCGTGCTGCTCACAACCAGTGCAGGACGCTGCAGAAGATGCACAGAGGATCATCCGCAGCCGCATGCCTACCCCCTGTCTGCTTGCCTGCAGCTGCAGCGCCATGTTGACGAGCGGCTGGAAGGTGAGGGCCAGCTGGTGGTTGCCGTCGGGAGCGGACAGGTGCTGCGTGATTTGCGCCACCAGCGTGGAGATGGCCGGCCTGCGCAGGCGCGGTGGGAAGCGATGCATCCGAGATGGTTAAAATTTGGTGTGTCTGAATGTTGCAGTTATGTGTGTGCATGCAGCAGGCTCCTGGAAGTGGGCAGGCTAGCCAGCAACCCGTGGCATTTCAGGCAGGCAGCGGCGGCAGGCGGCGGCGGCGGCGGCGAGCTATACAACGCCAGGCGGGCTGCAGCTTGTCCTTATCGCTTCCTCTCACATCAAGTTTGGCAGGGCGCCCGCCGGCGCCGCTGCATACGCCGACAAGCCCCCGACCTGGCCGCCGAGTCCTCCTAGCCGGCCTGGCACCCCTGCATCTGCATGCTGTTCGTCTTCTGAGGCTGTAGCGGCGGCCGCATCGCCGCTGGAGGTCGCTGCTGCAGGCTCGGCCGCTGCTTGCTGGCCCCTGGCCTCCTGGGCCATCGCGGCTGCCTGTGTCGATAAGTTGGCGGTGATCGGAAGCGGTTGAGGGATGCTGGAGGGCGTCTGCACCGTTCATTGGTCGGTGGGGAAATGAAGAAGGTCCCCCCTCCCCTTCTCCCCTCTCCTTCTGTCGTTCCTGCCGCATTGAGCGCGCTTTTGGCATCCTCAGATCCGAATTAAGGCTCAACTCGGTGCTCCGGCCTTGGACGCGTCCAAACGCACACCTCCTCGCTGCCCCACTGCCCCCGCTGATTCAATTGAGTTCCCGACTGACGTGGCTGTCAACCGGCAGCCCAACCAGCCAGCACCGCCACCGCCACAGCCGCTGCCACCGTCGCCGTAACGCCAGGAGACCGGCGGCCGGCCGCTGCGCCTCGACCCAGATGGCCACGCTCAAGGAGCTGGCGCCTGCCGAGAAGCAGAAGGTGGCGCACCTCATCAAGCAAACCGTCGAGAAGGAGGCAGCAATCCGCGAGCTGGAGGCCGCGCTGGCCGAGGCGCGTGCCGCGGCCGCTGCCGCCGCCGACAGCCCTGAAGCGGCAGCACGGGCTGCAGCGCTGGAGGAGCAGAACCGCGCGCTGGCGCTGGAGAACACCAGGTGTGGGTTGTTGCCCAGCTGCCACGCTGTGGATGGTGCTGCCCCGCAGCTGATCCCCGTAGCCATGCGAGTTGTGGCAAACCCAGCACCCAGCATCCGGCTACTAACCCTAAGCTACTCCCTCCCTCACCCGCCCACCCCCTCCCTCCAGCTTGCGGGCCAAGCTGACCCACGCCTTTGACCTGCTGCGCACCTACCAGCACAAGGTGCGGGTGCTGGACGCAACCGTGGCCGTCACGGGCGCCGCCTCTGTGCACTCTTCGCGGCCCATCACTCCGGTGGGCCAGCTGGCGGCCCATGGCTGCGGTGGCAGCGGCGGCTCAGCTGCTGCACCATGCCAGGGTGTGGACGCACAGCTCCTGGCAACCCAGCTGGATGCACTTGAGCGCAGCGCATGGAGCACGCACAGCGATGCTCCGCCAACCGCCGTGCTGTCCACACCGCGGCACGGCGGCAGTGGCGGGCAGTGCCATGCAGCGGGCGCAGCGGGCTGCGGCGCCGGCCAGCTGAGCCCGGTGGCTGAGGACGGGGCAGAGGGCGCATCGCCGCCCCAGGTGCCAAGCGGCGCAGCGGCAGCAGGCCAGCAGCGCTCGCCTGGAACGTGCATGCCGCCAGCTGACGACAGCCTGCAGCTGGTGACACCTGGAGCGGCGGCCCTGCCGCAGTTGGAGACGCTGAAAATGCTGGCCCAGGCGCTGCTGGAGGCACAGGCTGAGGTGGCTGCCAAGCAGCAGCAGCGGCCGCAGTGGGGCGCGCCAGCGGCCGAGGCACCCAGCGTCACGGCCGCACCGGCTGCGGTCTGCCGGCTTTCAGTGCCTGTGCCTGTGCCGCCGCATGCGCAGCTGGTGTTTGATGCGTCCCTGGGGCCCTGCGGAGGCTTCCTCATCAGCCAGCAGCCTGCAGTGTGCTGCGGCTCCGCAGGGCACTGCACCGGCGGCGTTGCCTCAGCTGCAGAGGCAGAGCGCATGCACCCAAGCGCTGCCGTCTGCAGCAGCAGTCCCGTTGCAGATGCACACCGCCCACCGCTAGCGACACTTCAGCAGCAGCAGCAGCAGCAGCAGCAGCAGCAGCAGCAGCAGCAGCAGCAGCAGC
>VFQQ010000867.1_pt1 | contig 50657 bp, 83 predicted proteins | sample 3512341 | NCBI WGS metagenome assembly VFQQ01 (sample SAMN10412373, study PRJNA504923) | tailings metagenome | isolation source: Relicate 2 Philex TSF1 revegetated site | place: Philippines: Tuba, Benguet | collected 2017-08-29 | reverse complement strand
TCCACACGCACCAGCAGGCGCCAGACAAGCCTCCACACCAGCGCCACATGCCGATCAGCCAGCCGTGCACCACCAAGGAGGCACGCTGGAGCTGGGGTTGGGCCACAGCTGCTGCCGCCCCCGCCGCCGCTTCCGCCGCCAAGCACCGCCGCCAAGTGCATCAGCTGTGAGAGACTCCAGCATCTGCCTTCTTGTTCCCGCCATGCAGTGCCAGGAGGCGGCGCTGGCGGCGCTGCGGGCGCAGCGCACTGGAGGTGCAGGCGGTCCAATGAGCCCCACTAGCCCGCTTCCACCGGCGGGTGGCACCCCTCCAAGCGGCACCCTGGGCCAGTCTGCCTTCAACACAGCTCTGGCGCAGCGCGGTGGCCAGTCGTTCAGCCCAGACAGCAGCGGTGATGTGGCCTCGCCGCCCGACACGCCAGCCAGCGCGCTCAAGAGCCCAGCAGCCGCCGGCGCAATGCCCGTGAGCGGCAGCAGCGGCAGCGGCACGACGCCCAAGGCGGTGCGTGTTTGGCTGGTGCAGGCAGGGATGCGCATGCTGAAAGAGTGTTGATGTGCAAGTTTAGCTGGTGGTTGAAAGGGTGTCTGTTTATGTGCAGCCTGCTTGGCCTGCTTGTCGGCCTGCTCGTCCGAGGGCTTGCCGCAAGTGTTGCATGTGCACCTGCCAGCCGCAGGTTCGGTTTGACGACCAGCGCGACAACCTGCACGTGGGCCTGGACTCCCGTGCGTCCTCTGCGGTCAGTTTGATGTGGATGGTTTTGTCTTTGGAACGGCTGAGCCGGGCTGGTCTGGCTGGCTGCCTGGGGCCAGCGGTCGCCATGCAGCAGGATTGCCCAGCAATGATGAAGTGCTGCCTGTTACTCTCTTGATGCTGGCGGCCCACCCACCCCCTTATGTGCACCCCGCAGGACTCACTGCACCGCTCGTATGATGAGGCAGTGGCCGGCGGGCGCGAGCCGCCCACCGCCAGCGGCTTTCATGTGGTGCACACCGCGGGTGGGTGCGCCCATGTGGGCGTGCCCTCCCGCAGGCGGCCGCCTGGAGGCTGTCTCCTCCCTCGGTTGCTTTATTCACTCCTTCTGCATGAAACTTTCAGCATTTCTTGCGTTTCCTTGTGCACCCTGCAGGCGGCCGCCTGGAGGCTGTCTCTTCCTCTGCACGCTGGGAGGACGTGGTGGGTTACAGCCGCGCAGTCAAGCGCGGCCCCTTCATCTACGTGTCAGGCAAGCGTTGGAGTCCTGACTGGCTTGTCTGGCTAGGCTGAGTGTCACTGCTGGATGAGCACAGCAATGGAAGCAGCTGCAGCGCAGCAGTCCCAAGAGGGAGGGTACACCAGTAAGCTGGCCGCAACTGCAAACCAGTGCACTTGCAGGCACGTCAGCCGTGGACCAGGCCAGCGGGCGGGTGATGTACCGCCGCGATGCATACAAGCAGGTGTGTGACGTGCTCTGCTGTGCTGCGCTGTGCGCGTGCTTTGCGTGCTGTGTCGTGCCGCTCGACACCTGGTGCAGCACCAGACCGGCGGTCGGTTCGTGCATGTTGCTGGAAAGTGATGTGCTGTTCTAACGATGCATCGTGGCCGCTTTGCCTACGGCTTTGCCACTCCCTGCCACCTGCCTCCCATTCTTGCCACAGACGCGGCTGGCCTTCACCATTGTGGAGCGAGCGCTGGCGCAGGTCGGCGCCTCGCTGGACGACGTGGTGAGGAGAGAATGCTTCTGAAAGAAAGATCATGAGTTTGGCTGGGGTAGAGGGAGCGGGGCAGCGCATTGCTGGACGTCGTGGTGAGCAAGAGGCTGTCCACTGGAGCAGGTTAACTAGCGCAATACCACTCACGTACCGCTTGGGGAATCTCACCACGCCACACAGTTGCTGCCCATAACAGTCTTGCGCGGCTAGCACTGTGAGCTATGAGTGTGAGCGCTAGCGCACATCCTTTGCACCACGGCCTTTGTGCTCACAGTTCTTGCTGCACCACTCCCCCGTCCTTTCAGGTGCGCACCCGCCTGTTTGTGCGCAACCTGCAGCGAGACGGCGAGGGCATCAGCCGGGCGCACGGCGAGGTGAGGGGTGACATTGTAAGGACGTGGCATGCTGGAGGATGCAAGGGGCAAGCTTGCACACATCTGTTTGCATATGCATGTGCGTGGTTGCCAAGGTCCAGCAACTTGCATGCAGCGGGCGGCGCTCAGCAGGCTGCCACTTGCTGCCCCATCTCTCCTTTCCATTGCTCTTTCGTCGCAGGTTCTGGGCCACGTGAAGCCCGCAAGCACCATGGTGAGCCAGCTTCGGATGCGGCCTCAGGCAGCCCTAAATTTCCCTGAACACAACGTCACTCTGCAAGCGGTTGACCTTACCGCAAGCGCCCAGGCTTGGAACCACGCAGGCGGCAGCCAGCAGCAGCGGCGGCGGCGGCGGCGGCGGCGACGGCAGCCGCCCTGTTCATACGCACGCTGATTCATGCACCTGGTGCTGTGCAGGTGGAGGTTGCCCGGCTGGTGCACGAGGACATCCTGGTGCTGATCGAGGTGGGCGCCACTGTAGCTTTGCATTGAAAGGCAGGGCAGAGTGTACGTTGGGTGTAAGCCCCACGTGTCGAGGCGGGTCCGGGAGATGCCAGAGCCCTGACCCCATCGTGCCTCCCCAGCTGCCACACTTGACACGAGGCATGTGCCTGGTGGGAAACGCAGCGATGACCCACACATGCACGTTCTGACCAAATGCACTGCACTGAGTCCGCAATGCTCGTCCCCTCCAGGTGGATGCGATCCTCAACTTGGACATGTGAGACTCAACTGTGACACTAAAGGCTGGCACCCAAGCCCCTGTGCGCTGGAGGATGGTGCCACCTGGCAGCATACCACAGCCGCAATTTTGGGCCCTCAGTATGCCTCTGTGCAACAGGACAGCCAGCTGCGGCTGTGCCAAGCCTGCAGCTGGCCTTGCAGGCATGCCTTTTCCCCTCTGCTTGCCATTTTGGATGCCTGACTTCCTCTGCTCAATTTTGGACCAGTCCCTGCCTGCCGCTGCCATGTGCACGTCACATGATGTACTGTAAGCTGTTTGGGAAAAGTCAAGCAAGCAAGTCAATAGCGCAAAGCAGTATAAGTCGGACAGGCAGCAGGGTTTGGAGAGTTGGAGGTCAGCACCAGCAGGCAGTCACTTCGCTGCCACAGCTGCCGATGCGGCCACCGACTGCCTCGCTGCGGCAAGCGGTCGTCGGAACTGGCCGCCGCAGCCAGCTGCGGCTAACTGCCAATGAAGTTTCTGCCGCAGACACTCTGGGTTGCGATGCCGTTAGCCAGAAGCGCTCCAGCGCTCAGCTACTGAAGGGAGCAGCTGGCGCCGCCATGCTCGGCATCATGCTGCGCTTGTGTCCAGGCCTTGCAATGGCACCGCTCCTCCTCTGGCACGCCTGCCAGCGCCGAATCAATGTGCTTGCCGCATCCCACCCTGTGTGGGGCGGATGGATGGGGCGAGTGGCAGTGGTGGGTGTTGAGGGGGGTTGGCCAGGTGAGGTGCAGCGGCAGAGGGGCACAGGAAGAAGGTAGGGCGGCAGCTGGGCAGGTCTTCTACTGCTTCAAAGCCATGGCATGATTCAGAGCATGCGCTGCTTACCAGGTCTTCTTCCTGCACTTCACACACCAAAACTGGTGGCACATGGCGCCGCTGCGCAGGAGTGACCAAAAAGGAAGAGGGACCGTCGGGCAGAGGGACCGTCGGGCACAAGGCGGCTGCGGCAGCGACGGCGGCAGCTGGGCAGCGGCGGGTGCTGCCGGCGTTGTTACCTAGTGCTTCTGCGGCGCCTTGCCAATGTCGCAAGGAACCGGCCCAAGCCCAGCGCGCACCAGAGAAGGGAGGGTTGGTCGGGCCTTGGGGTTCTAGCTGCCGACGAGGCTGCACTGGGTCTGATGTCGCTACGATCGGTCTGCGGAAGGTTTTGCTGGCGTGCAGAATAGATTCTCGTTTCGTATAGCGAGAAGACGTGCTGCGGCCTGCTGAGGGCGCCTTGCCACACCCCGCTTGCTCCTTTGATGCGCTTCTGAGTGGGCGCAGTTGTGATAATTACAGTTGCACAGCCACTCGCCGCACCACAGAGTTCGCTGGCAACTCGCTCGCGCAATTGTAAGCCTGAACAGCCGCTTGCTGCGTCCCACATCAGCTGGGGATCGGTTTACAGCCAAGTAGGCCACGCCAACAGCCCGTTGGCAGCCCCTCCGCACCCCACTGCCGCCGCTGCCGCTCGCGCCTTCCAGCAGCTGGCGGTCCAATGGCAGACCGTGCCGCCTGCCCGTTCCATGCGGGCGAGCAAGAGATGCACTTCAAGACCGGGGTGTGGCAGGCGGTGGAGTCGTTAGGTAACGAGCAAAGCCGCCTCTGCCTCGCCGTCGTTGCCTGCCTGCGGGCGCCTTTCAGACCCCACCTGCCGCCAGCTGCTGCCGCCAGCTGCCCTGCCCTTGGTTGCTGCCTTTGCCACGCCTTCGCTTCTTCCACCCTGCCATTGTACTGCAGGGCGGCGCATGATAAAGCCGGCCATCGGGCCGGTGCACGCCGACCTGCTGCGCACGCTGCCCATGCTGCTGGTCACAGCACAGGACAGCGGCGGCCGGGCGTGGGCCTCTGCTCTGGTTGGCAGCCCCGGCTTCCTGTCTGTGGGAGATGACCCCTCCCTCCTGCTCATCTCCTCTGCACGCTTGCTAGGCGATGGTAAGCAAGCTGGCTGTGCAGGTCAGAGTGCCTGTGCGCGCCTGATGCCGCTACCTGCCTCAAAATGCTTTCTCTCCTGCCTGTGACCTTGCTCGGCACACGCCGCCGCTGCCCTCCCTGTGACCCCTGCCCCGACCCACCTGGCCTGGTTGCCACCCTCCATCCCAATCAGGCATGCTGGCCTTGCGCCCCGGGCAGCGCATCGGCTGCCTGGGCATCCAGCTGAGCAACCGGCGGCGCGTGCGCGTCAACGGAACCATCGAGGCAGCAGAGCGAGACTCGGCAGGGCGGCTCAGCCTGCGGCTGCGCGTGCAGCAGGCATACACCAATTGCCCCAAGTACATCCAGGCAAGGGCTCGCCTGCTAGGGGAGGGATGGTGCTGCGGCAGTGGGCACTTGCGGGCTGGGGAGGCGAACAAACAGAGCGAGCGGCTTGCACACTTTTCAGGTGAAAATCCAAGTTGCATGGCTGGTTACATGGCCGATTTACTTCGACACTCCTGATCGCAGAAGCGTACGCTGCAGCTGGTTGACGCACCCCCAGCAGGCAGCAGTGCCGACCCCGAGCGCGGTACCGGCACGCTGGGCGCAGCGCAGCAGGCCATGGTGGCTGCCGCTGACACCTTCTTCATAGCTTCCTCCTCCGGCCCGCTTTCCTCGAATGATGAAGAAAAGGGCGGCGATGCAGCAGCGCAAGGCAGCCTGCCGGCAGTGGCGGCAGCGTTCGGGCATGATATATCGCACCGGGGCGGCCCGCCCGGCTTTGTTCAGGTAAGCGGGTGCGTTTACGTGCGTTCAAGCCGCCACGTGTGGGGCCAGCGGTAGTGCGAGTTGCGCTGTTGGTGCAGCAGGCGCCGTGTGCATGCTGCTTCTGGGCGTCGCATGCCACCAGCCTCCCCTGCTGCCTGCTGCCCAACCTGCGATCTGCATCGTGCACCATGCAACCTGCAACCTGCTCATTAAGCGTGAGTGCCTCACATGCAGGTGGAGGAGCAGGGGCGGGTGCTGCGCTGGGGCGACTACGAAGGCAACTTCATGTTCAACACGCTGGGTGAGCTAGGCGCTGCACCTGCAATTCAATCCACGGGGGAGGCTTGGAAGGCTTGGGCGGCACTGTTTGGAACACAAAGCGTGCGGCGGCACCACGTGGCAGCAGACGAAAACTGTTTCCTTAAGGGCTTGAAGGGAACAGCTATGACCCCGATGTCAACGCAGCCCGGCCATTCCTGCTTCCTTTCAACGTATCCCAGCCCCGCCAACCCTTCATCCCACCCTCCCCCAGGCAACCTGCTCGTGCACCCTGCCTGCGCGCTCCTGTTCCTGGACTTCAGCAGCAGCGATGTGCTGATGGCGGCGGGTGACGCAGAGGTGCTGCACAAGGACCGGGAGCTGCCTGGTGCTCATGTGAGCTGCTTTGACACTCAACTGTTGGGTGTGTTTGCTTGTGTCAGGCGGCGGGTCAAGTCAAGGAGGTGCTGCACAAGGGCAGGGAGCTGCCCGCTGCTGCTTTGAAGTTGTTACTTAGCCAGCTTTGTTTGTGCGACGCGTTCTAAATCGCAGCGTGCATTGCCAGCGGTACGCAATAGCCAACAGCAATACCTGCCGACCCCCTTCACTTTTTGTTGCCCAACCGTGCAGAGGGCAGTGCGGTTCACAGTGCAGGAGTGGGCCCACCTGCGAGGGGAGCTGCCACTGCGGCAGCAGGGAGAGCCGGAGCCGTCACCCTTCAACCCATCGGCTCAGTAGGACAGTGAGCAGCAGCTAACTGTCCACTCAGTCACCAAGCAACCTTCTCGAACAGCTGCAACCCACAAGTGCAATATCGCATCAACAGTTCTGCCGACAATCCTGTTTGATTGATCCTCCTGTTGTACAGTTACAGTTGTACTTCTGTTGGCGGCCACTATAGGAGCCGCATGTTGCCGTTGCCATGATGCATGCCCTGCCCTGCCCTGCCCTACCCTACCCTTCCCCGCCCCCATGCATGCACAAATATGCCACGCTCACTCTCGCCCCGCATCTTTCACACCTCATGTCACAAGTCTGTGCCATCCGGCCTCTTACATTTCCGGACATCATCAGCAGCCTACAGCACATGTGCACGCTCACTGCATTATCTTTGGCTGCCTGGCATATGCATGCGGCAGCTGGCCGTCTGCCTGTAAAAAACAGGTATCAACGCACGTTCACCGCGCCGCGCATGTCCGTGACAAATTTGCTGAGGACGCGTCCAAATGCGCGGCGGGAAGGTCGGTCCAGCGATGCAGCGCCACCCACTGAAGCCACCAGACCGGTCAGGGCCGCCTGTGCCGAGGCCTGCAAGGCAGGGAGTGTGGAGGTGTGTGGAGCGTCGCCATCGGGACAGAGCATAATCCAGCAGGCCGGCCAGCACATTGGTCGCATGTAATTGAAGGGCTCTGCTTGGAGGCAGCACTGCTGCACTGCCTCCCACAGTGCTGCAGAGCACGCAGCCTGCCTTGCACAACAACAGCCGCCACTGCTCACCTTGGCTGCGTCGTCTGCGCAGGCGGCAAGCAGAACTCCTACTATGCACCGTATCTTCTTCCTAAACACATGGCATGCCCCATTCAATATCGAAGCGCAGCGCTCACCTTGGCGGCACCGTCTGCGCAGGCGGCAAGCAGGGCGTCGCCGCTGCGCTGCAGGACTGGAGGATCTGAGAGCGCCAGCGGCAGCACTGCCTCTGCTGCGTGATCCACGGCCTCTAGGCCTGCAGCTAGGGAGGATGGGAGCAGGCGGATTGGAGCAGGCGGAAAGCTCAAAGACGTGATGACGAGCAGCACTGGTGTTCACGCGGCGGCTGAACGCACTCATCACGTCTGCAGCAGCAAGCTGGCATGCATCCTGATCAGCCTGGGACGCGTGCACCTAATGCCACTAGGCATAAACCACCCAGAACCGTCATACACCCCCAACGGCTGGCGCACCTGCGTCGCCATGAATCAAGCGCTGCAGTGAGGCGCCCAGCAGCCCACCCAGGGGAGTGGTCCCGTCGGGGCCTGCTGCGGAGCGGCGGGCGGGGAGGGGTTCAGTCAACAACCAGAACAGAGCCAGGCAGCTTGGGCACTTGATTCTGAAACTGGCGGCCGCAGTTCGAAAACATGGCTCACCGGGGGCGTTGTTGGGCCCCAGGCCCGGGCCGCCTGCCGCCACCGACTGCACGTGGAAGCGTGCCAGAGCCGCCGCTGCCTCAAACACCGCCTGCACACACAATGGAGGAGAAGTCTGCACGTGAGCGTGGCGGTTCAGCTGTAGACGGGGTGGGATGTGAATGGTCGCGCAAACGCACAGCATATCAGCTGTCCCAGGGACTCGCTTGGCCAACCGCGTCACTCCCTGTGGCCCCTCATCCCTAGCAACGGAACCAGACAGTCAGCTACAAGCAGCAAAGCATAGTGGCAGTTTGCCGGCCATCCGGCCATCAATAAGCGCATTCCCTGTCTTGCCTGTGTGACCTCGTCATCACCGGTCGCCCCCACGCCAAATTGCAGCGTGGACACCAGCGTTTGGAAGACATTGGGTGGCAGCACCGCCATGCGCTCCGGGTACACCTGCAAAGTGGGAGGGGCAGGGGGCTTTTCGGTCAGGCAGGTGACACATGGGATGATGTGTCCATTTACCAGAAGCAGCGGCATGCACCACGCTCCACATGCAACTTCAAAGCGCGGCCAGGCTGACACATCCACCTCCAGCATGTGCACAAGCAGCGCAAAGCAGGCTCGGCACAGCTTGCAGTCTAGGAAGAGTGGTAAATACCAAGCAAGTGATGTGATATCAAGATAAAGCTGCTGACCTCCAGCATGTGGGCAAGTAGCGCAAAGTAAGCGCGGCAGAGCTTGGGGAACTTGAGCAGCTCGGGGGACAGCAGGGGGACAATAATGTCCAACCCGGCAAATACGATCTGCAAGGGAACCGAGTGAGCAGTGATAAAGTGTGGTTTGAGGCACACTCAATTCGAGCAGCTGCAGGGAGCGGAACAGTGATGTCCAGGCCCGCAAACACAATCTGCAGTGCAAGGGAAGACACGAACGAGTGCACAAGCCAATGCTGCATCTCCGAACCGCGTCACCCAATGACAGCGCAGCACACTGACAGAGCGAACAGCACACCCAAGTTGCCGCCAATCCTCAGCAACCCCCTCCCTCCCCTCCCTCCACCCCTTGCACCTGGGCCACATCCACGGCCTCGCCATCGACACCCGCCGCCGCTCCTGCTGTACCGCTTTTCACGGGCGCCTGGTTGGCCCAGTCGGCCTGTAAGGGGGCAGTTGTGGCCGGTAGGGACGCAGCTTTTGGTGGCACGTACATCTTGCAGTTGGTTTGAGCAGCACCGCTCCACGTGCCAGCTGTGTGTCCGCTCGGTTGCAGCGTGGGCTGTGCTGCGCGCAAGTGATGGCTGGCCGCTACACATGCATATGCACATGCGCAGCCACCAAGCCTACCCCGCTTTCCCACCTGCGTCAGCTTGGTCAGCAGCTTCAGCAGGGCTCGCAGGTCGAGGTAGCGGTCGGACAGAGCCTCGGCCGCCAGCGCCTTTGAGGCCGCCACACTGATCTGGCCCTGCATGGCGTCAGAGAAAACAGGTGTCCAACAGTATTATTTAGCAAAGCTATTGGGTACAACCTGCTATGCTGCCACGCTGACCTGGCCCTGCATGGCGGCAGGCAGGGCAGCCGCACGACCGCGTTGCTGGCTGGCCGGCTTGTTGCTGGGCCTGTCCATAGTTCAAAGCGGTGCCCCGCACTGTACTCTGCACAACACACAGCATGCAGTGGCATGGGTAAATCCTAAGACCAAGTGACCCTTCACAACCAACTCCTTTCCATTCCCCCTCACCAGGTTGTGTGCCGAGTAGAGCTGCAGCAGGCGCAGCGCCCAGGCGCACAGCGCTTGTGCATCAGGCGGCGGCAGGTAGGCCGCATGCGACTCCACCACATCACCGGCCTGGGGAGAGAAGGGGGGGAGTGGGTTCACAGGTCGGAAACATTTCGACTAAGATTGAGGCAGCAGGTAGGCTGCATGCAACTCCGCCACATCACCGACCTGAGCAGAGAAACGGGCAGGACGACACAAGATGAGCCATTTTTGGTTGACCGAGGTGACGGGTGAGCTGCTGCGCGGCATGCGGCATGCAGCAGCCAAGTACGAACAGCTCAGACGCCAGCCTGGGCGGCTCACCAGTTTGAGGATGAGTGTGACGGCCACGGGCTGGGTGCGGCAGGCATCAAAAAGAGTGGCTAGGGCAGGTGCCGCGGATGTGAACTGCAGCCGAGCAGCCGGCGGAGGGCGGCTCTTTGGCGATGGAAGCTCCACGCACGCAGCAATCAAAGTGCACGCAACAATCAAGTGCCGGCAATTGCCCTCCCTAACTAGCCCCCAGTCAAGGCAATCTACCCCACAGCCCGCCCACCCGCCCATCCCACTCGCCTGCTGGAACAGCGCTGCCTGAGTGGCGGGCGTGGTGCCACGCACTGCCCCCCTCAGTCGCTCTAGGAGCGACACCACGAGGTGCAGTCCATCTGCGCGCTGCAGCGCTGCGCGCGCTGAGGCCTCGCTGGCGCCGGCCTGGCGCAGCTGTGCCGCCGTACTCTCTAGAAGCCTGCCCGCCCAGTTGCCGGCATCGCCGGGCAGGCCGTGGGCGGCAAGCAGCAGGGACTGCAGCAGGCGCCGCTGCACCTTTTCTGCCAGCTGCAGCAGGCCGGTGTCGCCGCGGCCGACCGCATCGCACAGGCTGCCCCATGCTGCGGTGTCCAGCAGCGCAGCGCACACAGCGGGGCGGCGCACCAGGGAATGCAGCAGCTGGCCGCACACCACCTGCAGGGGAGAGAGGGGCAAAGTGGCATTGGAGAACGGAGCGGGTGTTGCGGGCCGACGGGTTTGGTGAGGCAGCTGCCGCATGCCAGCAAGTCAGCCAGGAACCAATTTGCAACGGGCAGACTGAGTAGACTTCTCAGCTGGGAAGTCACATGCGAAAGCTAGTGAAAGCCATGACGCCCGCCCATGCGCCAACCAGCCACCCAACACCCAGCCACCCATCCGCCCACCTCGTGCAGCGCTCGCTCTCCTGGGTATCCAGTCAGCCCCGCCAGTACCAGGCTGACCAGCAGCTGGGCAGCCTGTCCGCCTCCCGGCGACCCCGCGCCAAATGCGGAGGCCAGGGCTGGGGAACCAGGCTGCTCTTGGGGCATGAGGTATGTGTCTGCCCAGCGGGCCAGGGAGGCAGCTGACACCTCCACCAGCCTGTGAGGCAGGGGGTAGGGTAATCAGGTTAGGCAGGTTGAGGATCCACACGCAGGGGCAGGACTGTGAAGGATCAGTGCTGCAACCTACCAAGCGATGCCTTGTGCTCCCAACATTCCACCAACCCGCAAGCTACCAAGAATCAACAAACAAGCAGGCAGACCCAGCACCCACCTGGGGCTGGCGGCCACCTGCCCCACATGTGCCAGGCAGTGGTTGCCAACCGCCAGCAGGCCAGCAGAAAGCTGCTCCGCTGGGTCCCCTCCCTGCCCTGCTGCTGCCGCGGCCTCGCAGGCTTGGCAGATGGGCAAGGGAACCAGGGGTGTTTCGCCGTCGCCCAGGTCTGCTAACACGTGGCTGCACATGGCGGTGAGCCAGCACAGCTGCTCTAGTGCAATGCTGGGGTCGGCACCTGCAGCATGGCAGGTTGTAGTGGGCTTCAGAGGCATCAGGGAAGGTTGCACAGTCACACCGCTTGCAGACAAAGCAAACTTACCAACCTTCTCTTGCCGCTAACCGCCTGCATACATCCCGATCACAAGCAGCAGCACCTGTCAACACGGCACCGGGCACCTGTCCATGCACACTCACCCGACTGCAGGCACTGCTGCAGGGCCGCCAGAGCCGCGGCCAGCCGGTCAGCCAGACGGGTCAGCGAGAGGGCGGCAGAGGCACGGCCGAGGGCCGCCACTTTTGAGAGCCACTCCTCACTTTGCATGGCCTCCCCGCCCTCGTTCTCCTCTGAAAAGCAATGAGGGGGACCAGCGTAGCAGGTGGCGCAGGCACTTTCTGCAAACAAGCGCAACAGCCAGCCTGCCGGACATGGCACGACTCAGACCACACAGCGTGTACACACCCACAACCACGCAGCCCCAGCCCCACCCACCTTCGTCCTCCTGCGCTTCGGCCGCTGCCTGCTGCAGTCCCGTCTCCACAACCGCCGCAAACACGGCTGCTGCTGCGCCCACCGCTGACTGTGAGCCGCCCATTGGTCCTCGGCAGGGGTCCGCCACAAGCTCCACCCACATATCCAATAGAAGCTCAGAAGCTTCGCTCTCCCACCAACCGGGGTCGCTGCCCGCAGCCGCCAGCACAGCGGTGGTCAGCTCTGACAGCAAGCCTAGCAGGCCGCCGCCGCCAGTTGGCATGCCCAGTGCCGGCGATGCGGCGTCAAACCCGCCTGCTCGGTGCACCCGGGCGGCGGCCAGTAGGCAGCGGCAGGCAGAGAGCAGGCGCTCTTCGCCGCCGGCCGCCGACTGGCGGGCAGCTTCGATGGCTGGCCCTGCTGGCGCGACCCACGGCAGCACCAGCTGCAGCATGGCGTGCAGATGCTGCTGCTGCAGGTTGGGGCCCTGCGGTGTGGAGCAGGGCATGAGCGGGAGGCAAGTGAATCGAGGTGTGCCCCCGAGGAGCCGAGGAGCGGCAGCATGCAACTTGGGCGAAACAGTGCACAGCCAGCGCACGTGTGCCTGCATGCTGGCATGGACCAGCCAACCCACGCGGCATGCTGGCATGGACCAGCCAAACAACGTGCAGTAGGCGGCACGTCGTGCCCATGCTGTGCCCTGCTGCAGCCGCATGTTAGCACTCACCGGGGCCAGCCCAAGCTCCACCCTGCCAGCCTGCTGCTGCTCCGGCCCAAAAACGGGGCCGCTCAAGCCGCACAGCCCTTCTAGCACCCGCTGCACCGCCGCCTCCAGCTGCTGCTGCCTGCGTGGCAGGGATGGGACATGCGAGGGGCTTTGGAAAGGTGTCAGCAGCACCGCAGCAACATGTAGCACCAGCGCGACCACCAGCAGCGTCCCAGACTGCGCCCGACATAAGCTAGGCGCACCCGCGGGCCTGCGCCAAGGGCGCCAGCCACGCCCAGGCATCTGGAGCCAGGAAGGCTTCCGCCCAAGCGGCGGGCGGCCGCAGGGAGGTGGCCTCAAAAGCGGGCCGCCCAGAGTCCAGCACCCGCCAGACCTCGCTGCCGCTGGCTGCACGCAGGGCGGGCGAATGGGTAGGGGGTCCAGCACTTGGAGGGGGGCCGATGGCAGCTAGGTGTCAGCTTGCATGTGTGCAGTGGACACATTATTCCTTGCTGATGCCATGCTGCGCCAATCACTACCCAGCATCAGTGTGCACGTCATTCCAGATGCCCACCTGAGCTGAACGGCCAACCAAGGATGGCTCCTAGCAGGCGCAGCGCAGCGACGCACACACCCCCATCGGCTCCGCTGGCTGCCGCAGCAGCGGCCTCGCGAGCGGAGGCCTGGGCGTGCAGCAGCAGGCCATGCAGGTAGCCTTGCTCAAGCGAGGAGCGGCACTGTTCGTGCAGCTCCCTGCACAGGGCGACGGGCAAGGGATTGAGAGGAGATGTGGATCTCAGGCAGAGTGCACGTGTGTGGGCTGGGCTCGCCAGCACAGCACGCGAAATTGGCCAGCAAGCCGGTAATGCGCACCAGCTAAGCCCCATTTGGCTGGCGGTGGAGGGCGAAAACTCCTCAACGACTGCAGTCAGCAGCTCCAAGCCCACCCTCCGCGCCTCTACGCTGCCCGCCTGGCTGGCCTGAATTGAATGGGAGTGGGGCCAGGATAGCACACGGAAATCGCCAGCGCTTTCCAGCTGAGTGTGCAAGCGGTGCAGAGCAGATCTGCCCAATCGGTCGACTCATCTGGACAGCCGACACTGGCGCACAGTGCTAAGTACCCACTGCACCCCATTCAGACCCAAACCTGCGCATGAATGCCCTGCAGAGCGGCATCCCTCTCCGCCTGCCCGCCCTCCAGCCAGCCGCGCTTGATGATTGCTGCCACTGTGGCGCTGACCTGCGGCACAAAGTTGATGGCCAAAACTGCTGAGTCTCGGCTGCCCATCGGGTTGAGAACACGCCGACCAGCGGCCTCTGCCAGCAGCAGCATTTCCCCCTATCCCTCCAACACTTGCAAGCTGAGCAGAACTGACAGCGAACAACCACAACCAGCCCCGCACCATGACTTGCAGCAAAGCCGGCACCCGCACCTGTGTGCGCAGCAGCGGGCGGGGATCAGCTGCCAGCGGCCCCAGCGCCAGTTGCAGCAGAAACTGCAGCGTGGCCTGCTGCGCCTGCTGGCCCAGCAGTGCCCAGCGTGACAGCAGGATCTCGCGCAGCGCCAGCACCGCCTGCATCGTGCAGTGAGCCAGGGTGGCAGTAGCTTGACCATGCTGTGGAGGTCGTGCTGCGAAGCGCACAGCATGAAATGCACCGGCGTAGCGAATAGGACAACTGCAACGCCCTTTGACGGGCAGGCTGCATATCAAGCGCAGTGCTAACAAAACGGTTTCAAGAACAGCAGCAAACCCAGCGGCGAGTTGTCTTGGCATTGATTGTTGCATGCCTGGAAGCGCACACCCTCTGGTGGAAAGCCTGTGCACCAAGCACATAGCCAATAGCACGCCCTCCCGGCCAACAGCAGGCAGCCGGCTGGCCTGGAAAGCAGCTACTCTGTTGACTGCTGCTTGCCTGGAACCGCACGCCCTCGTCGCTCGACTGCTGCAGGATGGCCACGCATGCCTCCACCCCCGCGCTGCGCCGGAACTCCAGAAGTGCTGCCTCCGCTTGGGCGCGAGTCGCCGCATTCTGCGAACCAGTGCAGGGTGGAGAACAGGTGGGGCTGAGCTGAAGACAGCGGCAGCGGACTGCGGCAGCGGCGGCAGTGGCGGCGGCGGCGGCTAGACAGCTGAGCTGATGGCCGATGCGCGGCTGCTGGGGCATATCGCGGCGATACGCTTCAAACAATAAGCTTACATGCAGGCCGGCGCAGGCCTGCACGAACTGAGCGGCGGCGGCCTCCATCGGTGGAGCGCTCAGGCCGCTGCCGTTCATGCCAGATAGTGCATTAGTAACGGAGGTGCTGATGGCTCCTCTACCTCCCTTGCCTGCCTCCTGCATGCGAGGGCGCGACATGGCTTTTGCCGGGAGGTGCCTTGATGCCGCCTCCTGCAGCTTTGATTTCATGTGACAGCGGTTTGGTCACCGATGCTGGGGTCATAGCGTCTAGATCCTCCTGCCACAGCCCGGCGGCAGTCGCAACTCGCTTTCTGCGGCCCCTGGGCAGCCAGAGCTGATCCAGAATGCACCGTTTGGCGACAAAGTTGTGGAAAATTACGCCCGAACGGTCCCAGAGGCAAGGACCAGCAGCCATTCATGGCAGCGAGCGGCAGCGGCATCCGTTGCAATGGAAGCTCCCAACCTGCTGGACCTTCGGCTCTCGGCTGATGCTGATGTTACAAAAATCCTGGCCCGGCAAAACTGAACGTGAGCAGCATCATGCCGCTCTGTGCTCATTTGCTGCAGCATCTGCCAGACATTCGCCGCGAGCGCAGCGCAGCAGCCATCACCCGTAGCAGTCGGGCTGCTTGCTCTGCACCACCGCCTCCAGCACCTCTGCCAGCCGCTCCTTGCCGCTCCAGCCGCCGCCCCGGCTGCGCAGCCCCAGCAGCTGCGCGCACTCCCGAACATACGCCTCCACCTGCTCCGCCGACTGCTGCTGCTGCTGGGCGCCGCTGGACGCCGTCGCCAGGAAGCGGGCGGTCACCTGATTGAGCCTCTCCTGTGAGGTTTGGGCAAGGCAGCGAGACAGGGATGCATCAGCACTGCCGCACTGCCACTCAACGGCTGTTCAACTGGAGTGACGGGGGTGGCACCCTGCCATCGGACACACCACGTGAGCATCCAGCACAGCCGCGCTCAGGCCGCTTTTCTAGCAGGCTCACCAGCCATGACCCCACCCTTCATCATCATCATCATCATCAGCAGCAGCAGCAGCAGCAGCAGCAGCAGCAGCAGCACACAACAGCGTCAACCACGCAAATGCCCGCTCACCAGCGGCCCAGCCAGCTCCACCTCCAAGTCGAACAGCTCCAGCGCCGGCGGCGGCAGCTCCGGCAGCGCCGGCGGGAACACCGCCGGCTGCAGCGGCGGGAAGGGCACCTCCAGCTGCGGCCGCCACAGCGGCAGCTGGCTGCCCCCGCGCCGCAAGCCCGGCACGCTGCTGCCGCCGCCGCCGCCGGTGAGTCCGCTCAAGCCGCCCGCAAAGCTCCCGCCCAGGCTGCCGCGAGCAGCCCCGCCGCCAAAGCCGCTGTGAACGCTGCTGGCCCGGCCGGCGGCGTCTGGGCCCAGCAGCTGGCGGCGCAGCGCTGCCACTTGGGGCACAAAGGACAGGTCCAGCTTGAAGAGGGAGTCGGCAAAGAGGCGGGTCACGTCGCGAGGCAGCTCCCCATGCTCCTGTGAATGGGAGCCACGGGGTGGCATGGCATGAGGAATGTGGGATTGACCAAACGCATGCATCCATCAAAGGTTGTAATGGAAACGCAGTAGCTATCACACGCGCTTAACATGAACACACATCCAAATGCCCATCGGTGCATGCAGGCGCCCCCAGCCACTGGCACACGCACCTGTAAGCAGACGCGGGGCCGCGCCGCCAGCTCAGCAATGTGCGTCACCGGCCGCGGGTCCACCAGGTCTGGCTCCCCCATGTTCTTGGTCGCCAGGCTGCAGGGCGAGACGGATGACGCAAGTACGTTATAAGTTGCAGCTGACGTGCAGAGATGCAGCTGCCTACGTGCAACGGCAGGCGGTGCCCGCCCCTCTCCCACAGCATAGCCCTGCTGGACCAGCCCACACCTCCCCAGAACAGCTGCCAGCTCACCTGCAGGCGGGGTCCTTCAGCATCCAGCCTGCAACATGGGTGCAGTAGTGGGTGGTCTGAAGGTGTCAAGAGGGGCCATGGTGGCGGGCACAGATGCCGCCGACAAGCCATGGCTACCGCACTTCATGTCGGCCTTCAGGCCACACCAGTGGCAGCACTCAACATCGCAGCACAGCGCGGCGCACCACAGCTCAGCACAGCGCAGGACAGCTCAGCACTCACCCAGAAGGAAGTCCAGCACCGCCGTGTTGTCCTCCTTGCCCAGCCACTCGTCGTCAAACATGGCGGCCGAGCCCAGCAGCGCCAGGCGGCCGCTGCTGCCGCCCTCCTCCCACCACGCTGCGCCTGCGCAGAGCAGGCAGTGACGTGCATTGTGGTGGCATGCTGTATGATGAAGCACGTGGTTTAAGAACTGCGCCCGTTCTTTTGATCCAGTTGAGGCAACCTCAACGCTGCGCCGCCCTGCATGCTACCAACCAACCCAGACCTCCCGCCCGCACCAACTGTCATGTTGCAGGGGTGCGCCACTTGGCCTGAGGACAAGAAGGCCACAGCCGGCGGCCGTGCCGTCACCGTGGCGCCGTGCGGGTAGGCAAACGAGGTCAGAGGGCGGCCGTTCTCGTCCGCCGCCCGCCCGCCGCCTGCGGATGTGAGGGGCGAGGGAAGGGCTGCATTGCATCACTGCGCTGTAACACTGAAGCCTACAATCCATCAGCACGTGAAGGCAGACATCATACGGTAGGCTTGCACAACGACCAACCACTATATCGATGTCGTCCGCCTGCCACACCTTGGGAGCGACGTGTAGCTCGGGAGTTGGCGGCGCAGTAGGCCACCATGTCTGGAGACAGCATGCCATCCCGCACCAGCACCTGCTTGGGGTGGCTGAACCTGTGGGCGGCAGAACAAGCGCAGAGCAAGCATTATCAGAAGGGTGTCTGCAGTGCTAGGAGAGGAGGGGTAGACGTTGACAGGCCGACTCTCATGGCATGCACCCCTTCCCTTCCAACAGCAGCCGGGCCAACTAGCGCAGCACCCACTTGGTAAAAGCCGTCTGAATGACGCAATCGGCGCCCACACCCAGCCCAAACTCTGCCAGCAGGGCTCCCAGGTTGCTGTCGGCAAACGAGGCCGCGCTGGTGGAGCGGCCGGCTGCGCTGCCGCTAGTGGCGCCAACCACTGGCCCATCGCCAGCCGCTGCAGCGCCAGCACCCACGTCTGCGCCGTCCTCTGCCGCCAGTACCAGCAGGTTGCCGCCGCCGCGCAGGTAAGAGCGCAGCGCATCCAGCTCCTCAGCAGTAAACGGCTGGGTGGGTGCCCCAAACACCACGACGGCGGCGCCGTCCAGGGCTGTGCGCGTGAGCGGCGCGCGGTCGAGGCGCCGCACCTCGCAGCGTGCCGCCTTGAGGTGCCGTGCCAGCGCCTTATACCCCGCCCGCAGGCTGCGCGCTTCGCCCTTGGCGCACGACACCAGCACCAGCGGGGAGAGCGCGGCGCCAGACTGCAGGGTGGGTGGGGGAAGAGGCAAGCGGCGGCGGGAGGCGGGTGGGCAGCTGGGCGGTGGCCGAAGCGGCGCGCCTCTCGTTGGGCGCCTAGGGGCACTCTACATAGTGTCGAGGTGAACATGACAAGCCGCACCCGGCCCTCCGCGCCCTCGTCGCGCCGGTTGCCGGCAGTGCTGCCTTGTCGCTCCATTTCCGCAGCGGCTGGCCTGCTCCAGTGAAACCAGCAGTTGCGCCAGATCAATTGATGATGCCACCGGGCTGGTCAAGCACCCAGCCAGGCCTGCATGGACGCCATTTCGGCACACTCAAAGCCATCAGCGCCTGGGCAGCCGCCCATTGCGCCGATCGCACACCCGTTACTCTGGCACACATGGCACAGACGGCGCGGGGCAACACCGGCCGCCTGTCGGGGCCTCGGAGCGGCAGCCTGGACTGGGAGGGCCTGGGCCCCGTGGTGGCCGTGCTCGTGGCAGTTCACGTCGCGGCGCTGCTGTTCTGGATCGTCAGCCTGATCAAGAGCTCGCTGAGCGGCAAGCCCAAGAAGGCCGACCTCAAGCAGCACTGAGGCGGCCCCAGGCAGGCAGCAGCAACTCAGCATGGCTGTGGCAGCGGCCCCCGCGCTGTTGCGCCGCCTGGGCAGCCGCGGCGGCGCCGCCGCCGCCGCCAGCCGCCGCCGGCCCGCATGCCCAGCAGCGACAGCAGCTGCCGCACGGCTGTGGCGCTGGCAGCCCAGCCTGCGGCGCCAGGCGCACAGCGGCAGCACAGCGCTCCACAGCACACCAGCAGCAGCACGGCAAGCAGCAGCGTCATCCGCAGCGGCAGGCGCCAGCTCCCCTCCGGCCGAGGCAGCGCCGGCCGCCGATCAGCCGCATGTGTCGGTGCTGCTGCGGGAGGTGCTTGCAGCATTCGAAGGCCTGGCCGTGCGGCAGTACGTGGATGGCACGCTGGGTGCGGCGGGCCACGCGTCCGCCATGCTGGCCCAGCACCCAGAATTGCAAACTCTGGTGGGATTCGACCTTGACCCAACGGCGCATGCCCTGGCCTCGGCCCGCCTGGCGGCAGCTGGCGCCACGGTGGTGCCAGTAGCAGTCTCGCGCTCTGGAGCAGTCAGCCTGGATGCAGCCCCGGCAGCGAGCGGCGGGCGCACAGCATACATTGTGCGCAGCAACTTTGGGCGCATGCGCACGGTGCTGCAGCAGCTACCGCTGGGCGGCGGCGGCAGCAGCACAACTAGCAGCGGCAACGGTGGCGGCGGCGATGGCAGCAGCAGCGGAGTGGGAGTGGATGCCATCCTGCTGGATCTGGGCATTTCCTCCATGCAGGTGGGCAACACAGCCACAGCTGAGCTGGCTTGATGGCTGCCCCACCATGATGAGCAGGCTGTTCCGTGCTTCCCTGCATTGCTGCACCCTTGCTTGCTGCGTGCCGCCAGTTGATTCGTGACTGCTGCAGCGTCGCTTACCTCCAACCAGCTGGTTGCCTACCCTCTCAGGTGGACACTGCCGACCGCGGCTTCTCATTCCTGCGGGACGGCCCGCTGGACATGCGCATGGACCCCAGTGCAGGTGAATACGTTAGCATGATTCAAACATGCTGTGGCTTGGTTAATGTTGTTCACATTTTTCACTCAGAGATGGGCCGCTGGACATGCGGATGGACCCCAGCGCAGGTGGGCAAACTGTGCATGCTTCACAAATTTGCAGTCTGCCGGCTTGCCACCTTGCTGCCCTCTGTCCCCCTTGCCGGGTGGGATTGGGCACGCGGTCTGCTGTTGTGATGTGCTGCCTGGTACTAAGTATGTTTTGGCCATAACCAGTTGGCCGCTGCCACGTTGCTGCAGGCCTGTCGGCGGAGCAGCTAGTGAACACATGGTCGGAGGCGGACATTGGGCGAGTCATCCGGGAATTTGGGGAGGAGCGGCACTGGCGGGGCATTGCGCGCAGGTGGGCGAGGTGGAATGTGCCGTGTGTTGAGGGTTGAGTGCACGCATGAGTGGGTGCTGCCTGGACTGGTGTACGTGCCACCGCACAGTCTGTGTCCGTGGGCATTGGGCACCTTGCAGTTTTCATGCATGTCATCAGCGTGCAACACTGTGTGCTGTATGTGCTGTATAGGCGAATCTGCATCTCATGCCAACCACAACCACCGCGCCTGCTGCAGGATTGTGGCAGCCCGGGAGGAGGAGCCCATCACCACCACGCAGCAGCTGGTGCGGGCGATAGGCAGCCCGGGGGGCGGCGGGCGCGGCGGCGGCAAGCGGGGGGATGCGAAATACAAGCACCCCGCCACAAGGACCTTCCAGGTGCGTTTTCGGTTGACATTGAAGTGTTGCTCTAGCCGCACTCACACTTGGTTGCCAGTACAGAAGTGCAGCTGCTAGCATTTTCAAGGTGCATGCGGTCCCCTCCTCACCAGATGCGTGCCATTGCAACCAGCGGAGCTGCACAGTCCTTCTCGTGCTGCCACTTACTGGCTTTTCCCGGCACTTTGAACTGGCCATTTGACTGCAGCTTGCAGGGAAGCAGCAGCACAGGGTGTTGCTGATGTCCTACTTGCCCCTACCTTGCCATGTCGCAGGCGATCCGCATCGCGGTGAACGGCGAGCTGCAGAGCATCGCGCAGGTGGGCAGGGCGCTCGTGTTGCACGTGCTGGCTTGGCTGGTCGTTGCTGTTCTGGCTGGCATGAGCGCCTGGTGGCAGGGAGCATCGGCTTCCCCTTGCCTCCCGGCCGACCCATGACTGACCCACCCACACAATCGCCCACTGTTTGCTTGGCTGGACAGGCGCTGCCCGATGCCATCGACTGCCTGGCACCAGGCGGCCGGCTGGCGGTCATCACCTTCCACTCCCTGGAGGATCGGATCGTCAAGTGGGCCTTCCGCCACGCCGCAGGTGTGCTGCTACACTCGCAGCATGTGCTGGCGATGCACCATCCTGTGTTGGTCGATTTTGGCTGGCCATCAGCACGCTGAATGAACTGCTGAGAACGCTTGCCTACAGTAGGGGGAGCGCACCCAACACAGCTGATGTCGCCCTGCCTCTCGGCTTGTTTGTTTCAGGCACCGACCGACCTCTCCCTGTCCTGCCTTTGTTTCTCACAGGCATGGCGCCCAGCGATGAGGCCCTGCCCTCCTACTGCCTGCCCTTTGAGTCTGCCCAGGTGCGCCTGCTTCCCGTGGTGGTGGTGGTGGTGTTGCCGCCGCTGCTGCTGGGGCACAGTGGCTGCAGTGCCGGCTGCTGCGACAGCGGCGGTTGGCGCATGTCCAGTTGCCTGCCGCATTTGCTGGGCCACCATGACAATGTGGGTCTGCCTGCTTGTCGGACACACTCCGCCTGATGCTGCCCTCAGCTCCCTCCTTTCTTTCCGCAGGAGGAGGCCGCAGTCAAGATTCTGACCCGCAAGCCCATCCTGCCGAGCGATGAGGAGCAGGCAGCCAACACACGCAGCCGCAGCGCCAAGCTCAGAGTTGTTGAGAAGCTGTAAGGCTGGCTGGCTGCACCGCGCCTGCTGTGGCAGGCAGGCAGCTAACGCCCACCAGCAGTACAAGCTTAGGCAGCCTGCAGTCCAAGCTGCAGCTGCACTGGCCAGTTTTAGCGCAAGGGGTGGCGCCCCGCCCCGCTGCTCCCAGCCGCCGCACCCACCCATCTTTTGCTCGTGTACACTAGCACGTTTTGCAAGTTTGGTAGATAGCAAGCTTCCAGTTCCTGACGTCCCGTCCTGCACTTTGCTAACTGCAGAGGTGCAGGCTTGACCTGCCTGACCGACATTTGTGCTCTCCTTCCCTCCATTTGCTGCCCTTTCAAACGTGCTCTACTCTTGTTTGTGTCCCTCTTGGCCGCTCGACCCTCAGCCAACTATGCAACTGTTGCACAGAGAAAAATAGACAGAGCCTATGTGTCAGCGAGAGTGCGGTGCGATGCTAAGGATTTGACAGCATGCAAGGGTGCAGAGCTTCAACCACACAGCAGGGGATGGCATGCACAGCATTGCGCGCGGCAATGGCAGCAAGAGAGAGCATCGATGGCGGTCAAAAGGGTAGCAAGCTGACCGAGTTGGCTAGTGTGGTTGGTTGATACAGGTGAGGCAATCAGTTGTTGGGCAGCGGCAACGCTTGCAAGTCACACGACAAGGCAAATCTAGTGGCAATTGAGGGCGGCAGGGGACTCGGCTGCCGGCTGCTGGCAGTTGCCTTGTAGACTGGCCCACATTGGAGCAGGCTGGTGGGGTAAGCAGCCTCACGCGAGTGCCGCTCACTTGGCCTTTGCCAAAACAGCCACCTTGTGGTCCGCGCCCACCGCGTCGGCCACAGAGGCGAACCCGTCCCTCTCCAGCAGCTCCGCCAGCTCGCGCTTCACACGCGGCACCAGCTTGGGGCCCTCGTAGGCAAAGGCAGAGTAGAGCTCCACCAGGGAGGCGCCTGAATGCCAGGAAGGTGGGGGGAGGGGAGGCAGGCAGATGGGGTCACTTTCTGATTTCCAGCAGGGCAGATTGGGCCCTCGTGGGCAAAGGCGGAGTAGAGCTCGACCAGGGATGCGCCTGGGGGAGGGGTGGGGGTCAGGTCAAGTCAGCCAGGTGGAGTGCAGAGCGAGCGACGGAGCCGAACAGATCGTTTTTCCAAGCGGCATTGCCATACTTGGGTGACAAGCACCTTGAGCAGGAATGGCAATGGCAAGGGTAGATAAAGGTCAATTAATTTTGTTCACCTGCCCGGATCTTGGCATACGCGTCCTCGCCACTGGCCACGCCGCCCACGCCGATGATGGGCAGCTTGCCGCCTGTGAGCGTGTACATCTGGCGCAGCACCTGCACAAGCAAAGCAGCAGAGAGCAGTTCAGCGCAGAGGCAGAGCTTGCTGCCTGTGAATGTGTACATCTGGCGCAGCACCTGCAGACATGGGATGCAGGTTGAGGGCTCGACTTGATTGACAAAAGCAGTCCAAGGGTGCGCGGAGGAGGCAGTGGCGGGCATCCGCAGCCTGTGATTGGCGGGGCAAACTGTACGCTGCCAACTAACACACGCAGTCCCAGCGCCTGTGAAAACCAGGGTGAGCACAGCGGAGCGCAGCGCACCTCTGTCGCCATCTGGAAGAGCGGCTTGCCGCTCAGGCCGCCCGTCTGTGGAAGGCGGACGGAGCGGCAGGGCGACATTCAGACTGGCATGCAAAAAAATTGAAACGGGTTTGCACATGCCAGAGCGGGGTGATTGATCAGGGCAGCTGGGTTGCCTGCAAACAGAGCTTTCAAGGCACGCGAGCACATGCGTCATGGAGCCAGGCTGCGCGCAGGTGACAACCAGGAAGTCCGCCGTCACCTCACCTCCTTGCCCACGGGATCCTCTGCAATGAGCCCTGGCCGCGTGACCGTGGTGTTGCTCACAATCAGGCCGTCAACTCCCTGCGCAAGCGCCACCGCCGCAATGTCTGCGGGTGCAGGTCGGCGGGTTTGGAAGCTTGGTGGCAGGCCGCATGGCAAGGTGGGCAGGCGCATGCAGCTAACACAGCAGGCTTCTTTGACACCGCAATAGGGCGACACATGCAGGCTGCCAAAACACGCGCACCCTCCATGTCATCACTGGTGAGGTCGGGCGCAATCTTGACCAGCAGCGGGGGAGGGCCCAGAGGGCCGCTCCACTTCATGCCGTCGCGCGTCTGGGGGCAGAGAGGTTAGGGGGATGGGTTGGGTGCATTTCATAGTTTTGATTTTCGTCGATTTTCAAGCCAAGAAAGAATGGGCTGGGGGGCGGGCGGGAGTGCTTCATGTGTGCCAGTTGGGCCGAGCCGGCACGCATGGCTGGCTGCTGTGTTTGCTGAGCATTCTGCTGCGCCCCTCGCCTGCTTCACGCTCTTCACAAGCGTCTCCAGCTCCTTGCGGCCCTGCAGCGAGCGCAGGCCTGCGCAACAAAGGGCAGCATAGCACACTCAGCACGCAGCTCAGCAACAGAGCACAAAAGCCAGCCCTGCAACGAGCACAGGAAGCAGGCAAGCAGGCACGCACGCACTGCAGCGCAGCTCAATTGTACATGCAGGCTTGCCATCCTACTGGGCTGTGGCCACAAACAACGCAGAAAAAGAAGCAGCACACCGGGCGTGTTGGGCGAGCAGGTGTGGATGACTAGTCGTTCCCAGTAGATACTTGCACACAACTCAAAAGCAGCTGAACGGGTAGCACTTGAATAAGACAGCGCACCAGGCGTGTTGGGCGAGGAGATGTTGATGACTAGGTAGTCCGCAAACTGAGACAGCTTGGTCACGCCTGTGATGTAGTCTGCGCAGACAAAGCAGGGAGGTGCATGCAAGCTCGGTGGGCAAAGCAGAGAAATAAACGGTGTCCGAAACATGCACGCCCTCGCTAAGCCAGGGACCGTGCCGCAAATCACAACCCCCACGCTTGCGGATCACGTGCACTGTGATGCCCACTTGCCGCTGCGTCCTCGCTCAGCTTGTTCTTGCCAAGGTTTAACAGTTTAACACATGACGCAACCCGGACGTTTCGCCCAAGACGCTAGTCCGTACCTGCCGCTGCGTCCTCGCTCAGCTTGTTTTTGCCCAGGTTGACGCCCAGCAGGCCTGCAGGGAAGCTGCCGGGAGCCGCCGCCGCCTGCGGATGGCATGATTCAATAACAATGTGATTGTTCAGATGTTTCTCTCCACCACAAGTATACTAGAGAGCAGGCCTGCAGGGAAGCTGCCAGGAGCTGCCGCCGCCTGCAACCAACACGGGTGGCAGGCAGAGGGGCAGTGTATGGCGATCGCAACTACGCAGCTGTGGCGAACAGCAAGCAAGCAGCTGCTGTCACCACTTGCTGACCAGGAAGCGATCACTGCCACTAGCACCAGCCGCCTCCGTCCCACCTGCTTCTGCCTGCACTCTGCCCAAACACACAGCAGCAGTCACGAAGATTGCCAGCACCCAATCGCAACTGCAAGCTGCACATACAACCCAACCTGCTTCTGCCGTGGTGCTGTCCAAGCACATGCGGATCACACTAGGCCAATCGAATCTCAGCCTCCCAGCCGTCCCACCTGCTTCTGCCGGAATGCTGCCAGCCGGTCGCGTGCTGCGTCCGCCCCCTCACTGTTGAAGCCGTATCGGTTGATCACAGCCCTGCAGGCAGGGGATGCACAAACACAGAGACAGTATTGACATTTGTCGGTGCAGCATGCAAGGACGCAATCCCAGCTCCACACGCAAACGCCTGATCCTGCCTCCCTGAGAAATCAGTCTACTGCGGCAGCACCGCAGCTGCCGTTACAGGGGCTGCAGGCACGCCACCACCTTGCACTGCCAGGCGCACAGGCCTGCCCTGCCGCCCTGCAAATGCTGCCCAGCAGCCCACCCATGCTCTGGAAGGCGGAAGGCGCGCGGCTTAGAGTTGCCAGGCTGCGGGAAGGAGAGATGTGGCAGGGCACAGGATGTGTGAGCGGTGAAGATGCCCAAGTGTACGCCGCGAGCAGCAGCAGCAGCTACCATTGCTTGCAGCAATGCCTAATTGTATGCCGCGAGCAGCAGCAGCAGCAGCTGCCATCGCTCGCAGCACCAACACCTCGCAAATGCAGCAATAACACAGCAGCAGCTGGCAGCGCCTGCGCACGCACCTGCGGCAGCGGTTTGATGGACCCCCACCTCCACAAACCCAAAAGCGCAACAGCTCACTCAGCGCGAATGACAAACGAAAAAAAACCGACTACAACGCACCTGCGGCAGCGGCGTGATGGACCCCACTTCCACAAACCCAAAGCCCAGCGCCAGCAGTGGCTCGATCACTTCGGCGTCCTTGTCGAAGCCCGCGGCCACGCCTGTGGGAGTGCAACAGCAGGGTGTCAGATGTGCGGGGTGACGTCATGTGGAAAGCAGCATGCGCTGGTTGAGTGCGGCCATGCCCGCATGGATACACACAGCATTCCAAGGCACCATGCTGTGCCATGCTGTGCCATGATGTGCCATGCTTTGCCATGCAGCGCCATGCCACCACGGCGTATGCACACGCTCCCCCGCAATCGCCTTGCCCCCACTGCTGCCGGCTGGCTGCGACATGTGCTTACCCAGCGGGTTTGGGAACTCACGGCCCCAGACCGTAGTGCGCAGGCAGGCGGGGTCGGGGCGCGTCTCCTTAGGGAAGAAGCCCATTTTCGCCGCCAGGATGCCGATCTTGTGGGACGTCTCCACATCGAACAGCCGCACCAGCGGGCCTGTGACGAACAGAAACACAGTATTGCAACACATGAGCGCTGAGGTGCCAGTCACGACATGTGCACCGCCATACTCGCACCATGACCAGCCATGCATGCCCATGCAGGTTGTCGAGCCGCAATGTCATGCTGAGCTGTGCATCCCCCGTGTATGTGGCACACACTTGCCACCATGGCAACACTGCCACCACCTCCCACATCCGCCCATGCACACCCATGCATGCCACCCGCCGCCCTCCCTGCCATGCCCCACAGCACATTCGAAACTAACCCCAGCACGTCTGACCACGGGCATGCTGTGCATGCGACATCACGCCATGGCACCTGCCAAGCGGCTGCCATGTTGCTCCGCCGCTTTGCATGGCAGGGAACCTCCCCCATGCCCTCCCATGAAGGCCCATGACTAGCAAAGCCAACGAATGTCCATGCTGAGCCAGCACCCACCCGAAGCGCTGGCCAAGTCAAACTCCAGCTGCTTGAAGTCGTTGCGATACACCATTGCCGTGCCCGCGGCGCCGCCCGCCACGGTGTAGCCCAGGCGGCGCTGCAGCAGGCGGCAAGCAGGCAGGGAAAGAAGCGCTTGAGCGGCAGCAGCGGCGGCGGGTGCAGGCGGCGGGTGCAGGCCGTGGTGGTGGGCGGAGCGGTGGGCGGCGGGCTGGGCGGCGGGTGGTCACCGTGCTGCGAGTGGGCCGGGTGGGCAGCACGTTCAGGCCACTGACCAGTGCGGTGCGCAACATAGTGACGGCCCCTGCTAAACTGCGCGCCCGGCGGCTGGGAGTGCCACGGGCGATCAGGGCAGCCGGCAGGCCGATGCATGCACTACGGGGAGGGGCCTGGGGTGGCGGGCCTTGAGCTTTCTTCCGCCGCCGCTCCCATGCTGGAGGAAGGGCGGGGCAGCGTTTGTCCGTGGCTTTGCGACTCCGATCTACGCGATCAGCTAGCGGTAGCTCCCATCTGCGTGCCCTCTGCGCCAGGCCGACAGCGGCTGCTCGCTACAGCGCGCTGCACGGCTCGCAGGGGCAACGAGGCCTCCGTCAACGGTCTCAGACAGCCGGACCGACGCCTGCAGCGAGCCCCACCACTCGTTTGCTGCCGCCGAACGTCGCCGCCAACGCCGCCGTTGGCAGCTCTCCGTTTCCGCTCCAGCTAGCCAGCCATGGCGTTCCCGCTGCACAACGCTGCGCGCAACGGCGATGTGGCAAGCCTGACGGCTCAGATTGGCGAGGGCGCAAACTTGGAGCTGCGGGACGCGCAGGCAAGTGCCGCTGCGGAGAGCGGTGTGGCACCTGTTGCGCGGTGCATGCGAGTGCTCGACTGCTGTTCTGTTGGCCTGCGATCTCTGGCAGTCTGCTGAAAAAGATAGCAAAGCTGCAGCAGTCCACGCATCCCATGTCACACCGATATGTCCTTGACCGTCGTGCGCAGCGCCGCACCGCGCTGCACCTGGCGGCATGGGCGGGGCACTTGGACTGCGTCAAAGCGCTGGTGGCTGCAGGCGCACAGGTTGGCGCCTCTCTTTCTTCTAAATCTGCATGGATTGCTGCTGCTGATGATAAGCTTGTTGAGCGCCTGAACTGCGCTAAAGCACTAGTGGCAGCAGTTGCACTGCTGCCGCTGCTGCCAGGCCGCCTGTCTGGCCTGCTTTTGGTATCTGCTGCTGCCTGCTCAAAAGCTCACTCCCACCGCCGCACTGCTCCCACTACCCCGCAGATTAGCGCCGCCGCACAAGACGAAATGACCGCCCTGCACTTTGCGGCCACCAAGGGCAACGTGGAAGTGATCAAGTTCCTGCTGCGCCCCAGTGAGCAATTTGCCCACTGAGTTCCTGCCTTCATATATTTTGTTGCTGACGACGATAGCAGCCATCATCAGTGGGTTGCAGCGGCTGTGTAAAGCGCAGCTGCTTGGCCAGCCCTGCCCGCAGCATCGGACGGCGGCGGCGGCATGAAGGTCCACACTCCCGCATCTTCGCATTGCACCATGCTGCTCACCTGCCCACCCTGCCATTTTTTCGCAGCGGCTGATGGCGGCGGCGGCATGAAGGTCAACTCAAAGACGCGCATTGGAGTGAACGCCCTCATGCTGGCTGCGAAGCAGGGTGCGTGCGGCTGCAGGCAAACTTGGCAGTATCAAGAGCCCAGCGTGCTGTGGACCCTCAGTGCGCAGAGTGCCGGTTGGGTTTGTGTGCAGCCGCTGTTCATTTCATGGCGCAGGCGGTCACAAGCTGCATGCATGGGGATTATCGTGGGTGTGCTGCGCAGTGGCAATTGCCGTCCACAGTTTGCTGGTGACACCTGCAAGCCTGCAGGGCACAAGGGGGCGATAGTGGTGCTGCTGGATCGCATGGCTGAACCTGGTACTCCTTCACACCTACGTGTATTACATGCAGCCTGGTAATATTATTTATTTGCCACCATTGCAGGGCACAAAGAGGCGGTGGCGGTGCTTCTGGAGCGAAAGGCCGACCCAGCTGCTACCGATCGCCGCGGGCTGACGGCTGCACAGATGTGCAAAGGTGGGGCCGCTGCGAATGGGCAACCCTCTCTTTTGGGGCATGGCACTGCAGCGCAGTCTGGAGAGTGTAGTGACAGGCTGCATTGGCCTGCAAACAGCGTAAGCATGCACCATCGCCGCACTGTTGCTGGTTCAACACTGCGGTGCAATCGTGCCCTGTCACTGCCATGCTGCTGAGATGTGTTTTGCTACGGCCCCTTGGAATTGCCGTGCAGATGAGGAGCTGAAGGCGGTGCTGCAGGAGGCTTTCGAAGCGCGCCAGGCCTCCACTGCCGGCAGTGAGTTGCAAGAGGGGACCCTTGTTTCTGGCTCTTGAGTTGGCTTGGTGCATTGTGCGCGTACATGCAATCTGTAAGAGTGACATTTCCTGCTCTCCTTGAACAGCCTGCACCATATATGCATACGCGCAGCCTCTCGAAACGCGGCATCCTAACCGCGCAGCTGCCCTTCCTGCCCTGCCCCACCCCTTCATTGCAGACGCTGTGGATGCTGAGAAGCAGCAGAACAGCAGCGGAACCTGAAGTGGGCATCCTAAGAACCTGGCATCTGCCTGCCCCACCCATTATTGCAGACGCTGTGGATGCCGAAAAGCAGCACAAGAAGCAGCGGAACTTGAAGAAGGCTCGCGATGAGGAGGGCCGCCCGCAGCAGCCGGCAGCTGCAGCACCTGCCGCCGCGCCAGAGCGTGCGCAGCAGGAGGCTCAGCGGGCGGCGGCGGGCGACGGGCAGGACGAGGAAGAGGAGGAGGCAGCAGCGCCTGCAATTGGCGCTGAGCTGCCCCCTGAAGTGGCGGCACGCCTGGCTCGCGAGGCGGCAGAAGGGGATGCAGCAGCTGCAGCGGCGCAGCAGGGAGCGGCAGCCGGCGGCGACGAGGGGCAGGCGGCGGCAGGGGGAGCTGCAGCGGCGGCTGGGGCAGCAGCAGAGGCGCGCCCAGCCAAGAAGCCGCGGGTTGTGCTGGCTTGTGAGGACGAGGATTTCGAGGATGAGGACTAGCTTTTGTTGTGATGCTAGCTTATCTACGCCAGTTTTTCGCAATTCTGGCTGCAAGCTGTATCACGCCAGCTTGTCAATTGCTTCTGCTTAGCTCAATGCAGCACGCCCTGCACTTGGCTTACCGCGTCCATGCCGTCGCAATCTTTCATCCCACACTTAACGGATGCCCGCGGGCTCCACTCCCATCCTATGCTCAACCTCCCCTGCCGCTGAGCATGTAAGCAGTGCGGTCAATGGACCAGGCTGAACCTGGCAAAATGTTACAAGCACAGTTTCTAGATGCCTATCGATGAGGCCGTGCAGACGCACAAACCCTCACGGCCTGCTGCTGTTGCTGTTGCTGCTGCCGCCTCCCGCCTCACTCCCAACAGCCGCCTCGTCCACAGCCGGCTTGGCAGGTGGCCCCGCAGGCTCTGCCGCTGCTGCCGCTGCTGCCGCTGCTGCTGCTGCTGGCTGGGCAGATGGTTCAGCAGGCGCTGGTGCAGGTTTGGCGCTGCGCTTCCACTGCCACGCCATGTAGGCCGTGACGGTTGCCGCCGTCAGGCAAATGCCCACCACCTGCAAAGGGAGGAGCGAGGCGGCCATTCTTCCTGAGGCATGCAGGCAGCAGTTTCCACTGAGCCATACAGGTGGCGTTTTCACTGAATCCATGCAGCGCCCGGCCTGCTACCAGCAAAAGTGCGCCGGGTAGTTTAGGCTCAGAAGCAGTGTGCGTGCTTTGAGGGGACCAACGGCCAGTCAACAGTTGGCACAATGCCTTGCGGCGCAGCACCGCAGATCCCACAGGACAAGCCTGCCCTGTCCTGCCCTCAGAACCCCCACCTGCCCTCCCGTCGGCCCCCCACCCACCCACCTGCACTGCCGTCTTTATCGTGGTGGGCTTCAGCAGCCCACACAGCCAGACATGACTGCCGCCTGCCCTCCCTTCAGCACCCCGCCCGCCTTCCCCTCAACAGCCCACCTGCACTGCTGTCTTAATCGTGGTGGCACCCAGCACGATTTTGGAGAGCACCACAGCGCACACAAGGCGCAGGCCCACAAACATTGCCACCGTGGGCGCCCCCAGCTGCCAGATGGCATCTGCAGTCGGGGTTTGAGCAAGCGCGTCAGCAAGCGCAGTCAGCTGTGTGCCGCACTAGTCAATAGTGCTTGCCAGGTGACTTGCCCCGCGGGACAACCCTGCGACCGATGGCTGCTGCTCTGCCAGCCTTTGGCTGGGTAGGTGCAGCAACATCAGTAGCCTTAAGTTAACTTGCATGGCATAGCATGCACAGCATGCACAGCCCAGCTCACGCTGCATGGTCAGGTTTGTGCCGACGTTGATCACGCTGCCCAGCAGCGCCAGCACGCTCCAGTCTGCTGCGCTCCAGCCGCCCAGATCTGCTGCCCAGTTGGTGCCGTTGATGGGCAGCGACAGGCAGAGCAGCAGGGCCAGGGTGACCCCCATGTACAGGTACTGGCAGTTCCAGGGGCTGAAGCCCAGGTGGCGGGTGGCCTGCGGGGGTTATTGTTGTGAGCACCGAGGAGATTGAGGCAACAGTCGTTGTGTATGCCAAATGCAGCAGCGTCTTGAGCATGGGGCAACAGCAGCAGGTGGCGGTCGGCCTGCGGGGGTTGGGAGCACCAGGGTGAGGACGGCAGCGGGTTTGTGTGCCAGGAGTAGCCGGCATGGGGTAGCAGCAGCAGCAGCAGCATGTAGGAAGCGCCAGGGGCAATCTATGCACATCCCTTGCATGCCAGCCTTGCCTGTGTGACAATAAGAAAGACCACGGCCGCCCACATGGAGACTACCTGCACACGGTTAGCGGGCGAGCGGCAGGCACACCGGGTTAAGCTATCAATCTGGCGGCCCGACACAGCTCAGTCCAGTCACGCAAGGTGGCGGCCACAGCTGGCAAGGGACCAAAGTGGCAACCAGTGCACTGACCGACAGGCCGAAGCCGGCCCAGCCCTTGGCGCTGTTCAGAGATCCAGCGGCGCTCTGGCTCATGGAGGGGACAATCACCACTGCGCAACAGGAAGGCGGTAGGGAAGGTGAAATGCAAACTTCACAAAGCTGCAGGAGGCTCAGTCAGTATGAGCGCGCAGCTGTGTTCTGCAGCTGCCACCAGTGCCACCAGCGCTGCGTCCCCAGCACGCTGACTAAGCCAGCGGAACGCTGCACCGAGCATGTACACCAAACCAGTGTGCTGCCTGCCACTCACTGGCGGCGCTGCCGATCATGAGCGCGGCGGCGGGCCACAGCGCCCAAGGCAGCTTGTGCCGCAGCAGCGCGGCCTGCACCAGCGCAATGAACACCACTTGGAACAGGCTGACCAGTTGAACTGCAGCACGAGTGATGGGAAGGGAGGCAGGGCGGTTTCAAACGCTGGTGTGCTGCAGCAACACCTTGGCGCCTTGATGCAGAAAAAAAGGCGGCAGCACACCACAGCACAGGCAGCAGGCAGGCAGGCCACTAGACTGCATAGGCCTGGCACCAGCCAGTGCGCGCAATGCCCCCTGATGCAGTTTTGCGCAGCAGCAGTCCACCCACCTATCGAGGGGTCGACCAGCCCAGGGGCGCTGATCTGGCCCACAAAGCCGCACGCAAACGCGGTGGTGAGGGCAGCTAGTGCCAGGCTGCGGTACAGGCGGGGCTGCCGCTGCTCCAACCGCTCAAATCGGGCGGACATGCCTCGTTCTAGGGGCAGCGTCGGACGGACGGTGCTCTTCAGCCGGGTGGGTGGCGGCAGGTGGGGGCCTGACCCGCCGCCTGCCTCCTCGTCTGCTGCTGTTGCCGCTGCATGCCACTGCTGCTCTGGCACCGCATGATCTGCCGCCGCTGCTGCTGCCGCTGTCGTCTGTGCTTTGACGGACTGACTGCCCATGCCCTGGTGTGGCTGCGCCGCGGCCTGCTGCGGCTGCTGCTCTGCTGCATCGGCTGCATCATGCCACTCTGTGCTGCCGCTGCCGGTGCTGGGCCTGCTGAGCTCGCTCTTCTCTGCTTTGACCGAATCGGAGCTGCTGCCAACTGCACTTGCAGCACCCAGCTCCGCGGCAGCGGCGGAGTGGGTCGGCAGGCCTGCCTGCTGCCGTGCTATCCGCTCCTGCCGGCGGCGGTATAGGTGCCGCACTGTCAATGGCAGTGCATGTATGAGCAGGCAGGTTGCCAGGCCCACGATGTTGACTAGCACCACCAGGCGCAGGGGAGGCACTGGTGGCTGTGTGTGCGTTTGCAGGTACCTGTAAGTGGGGAGTGATGGGTGCGTAAGGATGAGGAGGGCGGCGGCGGGAGAGCGGCGGCGGCAGGGCGGAGGCGCATGCACGGGCGCCCAACGCGCAGCCGGCCAGCTGATCATGGTGCTTACTGACGTGCAAGCCCAGCGGAAGGCCCGCAGCGCGCCCGCTTCTGCCAGCACAACGCAACAGGTTGAGGCGATGGGCCGAGTGCCGGCAGGCACGAGTTCATACGCTCCGCTTACCTTGAAAGCACCCCAAATGCAGCCACAAGGCCTTGAGACAGCGCGGCGACGAACAGCCAGAAGAGGAGGCGCAGCCGCCCAAGCGGCCGCGGCTGCCCCCTCTTCCCAGCCATGCTAGATGGCCAGTTGGTGCTGAAGCAGATGTGAGACACAATTGATTCGCATTGCCAGGCAGAGAGAAGCGCCCAGACGCCTCAAGTGCAGGCGGCACGGCACGACACAGCGCGCCGCATGTACTTGGTGGCGCACGATGTCCACCCTGACTATCACATGACCGAATGACTCGTTGAGTTCAGAGTGAACTTTACATGCAGCAATGTGGCACCGGCACAGCGCAGACCTGCAACGGCGGGGCGCTGCCTGTGCACGCAAGTGTGCCCTGAGCACGAGCATGGCAGGCACTGTGAATACAATGGCGCACGAAATGCCTGCTATGCCATCAGCCGCTGCTCCACGGCCCGGAACTGCTGGATCGTCTTTTCGTGCTGCTCCATGCGCTCCGCATGGGCCGCCGCTGCCGCCGCCTTGGCTGCCGCCAGCGCCGCCGCGCGCGCAGCCGGGTCGGACGTGCTCACCTCCAGCCTGTGATGATGCGAGGGCGCAGCCAGCGCATTGTTCACTATTATGAGAGACTGGATGGGCGGTCCCACTTCTTCCACCAAGCACCGCTTGCAGCCGCTGCGTTTGAGGCTCCATCCCACCCGCAGCCGTCGCAGACATCATAGTAGCCACCCACAACCCCACGCATGCGAACTGCAGCAAACTGCCTTCCGCCTTCCCACCTGCAGCCGAAGCAGACATCGTAGTAGCGCAGCTCCCGGCCATCATCATCTGTGATGTCCTCCGGCTGCAGAGAAATCATGGGGAAATATGCAGAATTCGACAGTGTGTGAGGAAGCCCTGCCACCATTGCCTGTGATGTCCCCTGGTTGCGGAGGCCAGCGACAGACTCGCACACACCGAAGCTTTTGCGCACAAGCCGAGGTGCAGGCTAAGTAGACGATCGCGAGTTGGGGTTCTAGCCGCCCACCTGCGCGCCACTGGCCTCGGGCGGCACGAGCAGCAGCGCCTGCTGCGCCGCCTTGACCCGCAGCAGCCGCTCCAGCATCAGCTTCAGCTTGCCCACTGTGAGGGACACTGCGTGTTGCGAGGGGCGGGGGAGCGTTGGCGCTTGTTCAGTCATCGCGACATTGGGGCGATTACTGTGCTGCAGGCTCAGCTTCGGCTTGCCAACCTTCGGGCAGAGCATGCACGTCACCATGGAGGCAGCCACAACAGCCCAGTGACAACAGCGCAAAGCGGCACAGATTTCAGGCACCTACCTGGCAGCTTCTTGGTCAGCGTCTTGCCATTATGGCACACGGTGAGCTGAGCCATGCTGGACGCCAGGGCGGAACCAGTGGCAGCCTTGGGGGCGGCGGGGGTAAGCTCCCCATACTTCTGCGGTGCAAAAACACACAAACCAACATAATTGAATATGCGCTAGCAGGCTGAATGCTTTAAGCCAGGGCAGAGCCAGTGGCAGCCTTGGGGGCCGCAGGGTGAGCTCGCCGTACTTCTGCACATGGCAGACGGACATTGTCGCAAGCATCAGCCGGGTGGATGGCCGCCCTGCACTGAACAAGCTGCGGTTGCTGCATAGCCTCGGTAGCACACGGCAGCGGCGTGATCCACAGCGTGGGCAGTGGCATGAACCGCTGCAACATGCATTGCCCGCAGCATAGCAGCAGCAGGCAGAGAAGCATGTGCGCTCACGCACCTGTGTGAGCTCGCCAAAGCGAGGGTTGGCAGCTAGCACCGCCTCTCTGGCCGCCGCCGCATCGCGCCCCGCCCCTGCTGCTGCTGCTGCTGCTGCTGCTGCCGATGCCAGCTCATCGGTTACAAGCCGAAGGTAGTTGAGCTCGGCATCCCAGCGCTCTGCGGGGCTGACCGCGCTGGCGTTCAGGATGGTGAGGCCCCTGCAGGATAAAGAAGGAAGGCCATATGTGTGCAGATCCTTCCAAACCGGCAGGACGGCACGGCGGCGTGTGCAGGGGCAAAGGCACCGCCGGCACTTCCGCTTCCATCCATACATGTTGGCTGAGACGCATTGCCCACCCACGTGTGCTGCTGTGCACAGGAAAACCGAGCAAGGTACTGTGAACCATGAAAGCACATATGTCACCCACCGGATGCGCGCGATGCACTGGTAGCGAGCAGAGCTGGGCGCAGCGGCGGTCAAGGGGTTGTCCGACAGCCGCGCTTCCTCCAAAGCGGGGAAGGAATTGAGGGCGTCCACCGCCGCCCAGTCGGCCAAGCAATTGCTGCCCAGCAGCAGGGAGCGGAGCGAGGTGAAGCCTGTGCAAGAGGGGACGGGGCAGCAGGTGGAGAGGGCAGTGAGAGGGGGCTGTGGATGTGAGCAGCCACGCAGGGCGCCTATTGCCTAATGCCCCCCAGGGGCTTGCCAGGCAGCACAGCCGGCTCGCAGTTTTCACACAGCTGGCTAGCCCCACCCCACCAAAATGGGCATCCTCCCACCCACCTCCGCTGTACTGCACATCGTCCAGCCGGTTGCCGCTGAGCAGCAGGGAGCGCAGGCGGGGCAGCGTGCTCAGCGTCGCCAGCTCAGTCCAGCTGCTGAGCGCGTTGCCCTCTAAATCTAGCACCTCCAGCTGAGGGAAGGCCGCCGCCAGAAGTTGGCTGATGCTACAGAGGCTGTGGCTGGCACTGGAGCAGCTGCCAGCTGAGGGGCTCAGCGAGAGGCCTGCCAGGGTGGCCACCGCACCCTCGCCGCCGCTGCTGCCCTTGCCGCCTGCCTCGCTGCTGCTCGTCCCGGGCATCTGCAGGCTGGCCATGCCATTATTGCACAGGTGCAGCTCCCGCAAGTTGGGCAGCTGCTGCGCAATCGCCACGGCCTGCTGCCAAGACGCGCCGCAGCCGTTGAGGACGAGCGTGCGAATGCCGGCCAGGCTGGTCGGCTGGCCGGCAGGCAGTGAATAAGCAGCAGCTGCAGGCATTGGCAGCTTGCTGCCGCTGCCGCCCTCGCTACTGCCTTGTGCTTGCTGCTGGTGCTCCGCTGCACTGGAATGCGAGCCCGCTGCTGCCGCTGATGGGGCTCCCATGCCTGCCGCCATGCTATCTGTGCCTGCCGCCGTTGTCGCTCCCCCGCCCGCCAAGCTGGGCAGCGCCAGCCGGTTGCCGCTGAGGTTGAGGGTGTGCAGGCCCGGCAGGGCAGCCGCAAGCTCAGCCACAAAGGCCCAACTGGAGATCAGGTTGCCACTCAGATCCAGCTCAGCCAAGCCCGGCAGCACCTGCTGCAGCTCTGTGGCAGGCCCCTGCAAGGGGGCACGTCAGGGGAGGCAGGCACACACAGAAGAGCTAAGAAAGGCAGCAGGACAGGCGAGCCAACGGGGTTGAAAGTGGCCAGCTGTCGAGAGGACATGCGCCTGCCGGTCCCAAGTGCAGCAGCAGCAAGTGAGGCATGGCCAGGCAATGCGACAGCACGGAGGCAGGTGGGCAGGCTGGGTCAGCTTATCGGCACTGACGTGTCGGTTGGAACACCCCCCAATCAGCGCCATCCCCGTTGTGCAGCAAGGCTCACCACTGAGGAGATGTGGTCGCCCACCAGCCCAAGCAAACAGCTTGCCAGTGGTTTAGCAGCCCCCAAACATGACATGCACACCGGCACTGATTGCAGTCAAACTCACCACTGAAGCAATGCGGTGGCCCACCAGCACCGCCCCGCCACCTCCAGACGCCGAGGTGCGGCGGCCGCCCGCCTTCTCAACAAGCTCAACCGCCACCCGGCGGTTGCCAGCTGTCGACAGATACATGCGCTGCACACCGCCGTCGCCGCCGTCGCCGCCGCCGCCGCCCTCGCCCTCGCTGCCTGCTGCGCTGCTGCTGCCGCCGCTGCCGCCATCACCATTCATGCTGCTGCTGCTGCTTGCAGTCCAGCCGCTGCCGCCGTATCGCTCGCGGGCAGCCTCCACCAGGGACCGTCCAAAGTCAGCTGCTTCCAAAAATTTGGGCAGGCGCACAAGTGAGCCTGCGGCGGGGCCGCCTGCGCAGCTGAAGTAGCGGCGGCCGGCGTGGCAGCCGTCGTGCTTGCCCCGCCCCGCGTCATCATACTCAACGCCCACCCAGGTGCCGCTCTGGCCATCTACTGGGCCAACATAACGCACGGTGGCGGCGTGGCGCCCGCCCAGCAGCACCCGCGAACCAAGCGGCGGCGGCGGGGTGCCGGCGCCTGCAGGGGCGCGGCAGTCCGGCCGTGTGCGGGTCAGGCAGAGCTGCAGCTATGCGAAATTGGGTGTGCAGACAAATGCTGCGCAGACAATGCAATCGAAGCTGAGCGCACCTGCGTCCATGGCGGGCAGGCCACCCCTGCCCCGAGCGGCGGCGGGCGGTAGGCGCCTGCACGCGGCGGATGGGCGATCAGCGGCTCGCAAAGTCGACCCTGTCTCTGTCTTCGTGGCTTCAATCTGGTAGAGAAGCAAGTGGACGCCGGAGGCTGCGGGACTGGAAGCGCCGGCGTGAAAGGCTGCGCGAGCTGGCTCACGTGCACTGATAAGGCAGCGTGTGAGCCGTGTAAAAGCGGAAGAAGCAGATAGCAGGGCCGCTGGCGCTCCCCAGCCGCCATGCCGCCGCCGCCGCCCGAGTGGCGGCAAGGTGGCGGGCAGGCCGCCACAGGCGCTAAGCGCTCGGGGCGGCAATCGCAGCAAACCCAGATCGCCAGGACGTGCATCCATGCTGCGGCTACCAGCCTCAGGTGCGCCCGCTGGCGCGCCCAGCGATGCTCCCTCCCTGGCACGCACCCACAGGCTGCCGCCCCGCCCGCCCTGCAGGATTTGATGAGGCGCGTCTGCCGGCGTCGCTGGGCAGGCGCCGGACTCCCAGAGCGCCGCGCCCAGCAGCTGTCCCACAGGCGAGTGCCCAGTTCGAGTTGGGGCGATTCCCGGGGGCTGGCGGCCCCTTCCAACACCTCGGGGCGATGCACTGCGGCTATCGCTGAGCGGCGGTGCCGCGCCTCCCTGCCTGCAGGCGGCGGCGAGCGGCGGCGGCAACGGCGGCGGCGAGGTGCAAAAGCTGCACGCCTTCCTGTCCACCCCAGCCCCTCAGCAGCAGCAAGGTGGGCTGTCCAGCAATTGTAGGCTGCATATTTTCTGGGTTGGTGAACTCTGGGTTGGTGAACCTAAATATGAAGCGTTGAGCTGTTGGCACGCATGCTGCCCCACCTTGCCGCTCCCGAGCCCAACAGTCTGCCGCTGCCCTGCACCCCTGCAGGCCTGAGCGCCACCGATGCTTACCAAGGGGCACTGCCGGCACCAGTTGTGGAAGACTGGTCGCGCCTGCGCGTGCGGCGCCACATGCGCTTGCGACGCATTGAGGTTGAGCTTCCGCCAGCCCTGGCCCAGCAGCATGAGCAGCAGGGCGCGAATCAGCAGCAGCGCGAGCAGCTGCATCGTGAACTGGCGGCTTCAGAAGAAGCGGCAGTGCAGCAGCCTGAGGCAGCTTTGAAGCAGGTGCCAGAGGTGCAGGCAGTGCAGCCCGCAGCACCAACAGCCGCCGAGGCTGCGGAGGCTGCTGCTGCTGCTGCTGCGCAAGCCGAGCCAGCGGTCGTGCAGCTGCCGCCGCCGATTGCGGTGCAGCGGCAGGCCGCAGTGCAGGCTGCTGCGCCTGCGGCTCATGTGCAAGCGCAGCGGCAGCAGCGGCAGCAGGAGCAGCAGCAGGCGCAGCAGGCGCAGCAGCATGGCGTGGCACTGCCGAGTGCGAGCGCTGAGCAGCTGTCGTCCATGGCAAGCGAGGCAGCCGGCAGGGTGGCCCAGCTGGCACAGCAAACCCAGGCGGCAGCCCAGGGAGCGGCCACCGAGGCAGCAGCACTGGGCCAGCAGCAGCTTGCCTCGCTGCAGCAGCTGACCGCCAGCCAGCTGGGCAACCTTCAGCTGGCTGCGGGGCATGCGCGGCAGCAGCTGGCGGCAGGAGCAACCAGGCTGCACGCCAAGGCGCAGGCACTGCGGGCTGGGCCGGCACCGGCAGTGCAGCAGCAGGCTGCGGAGGCGGAGGCGGCTGCGGGGGCGGAGGCGGCTGCCTCGCAGATCCAGGCTCATCAAGCGGCAGCCATGCAGCAGCAACAGCCGGCGCAGCAGGTGCAGCAGCAGCAGCAGCAAGTCAGGGCCGCTGAGCAGGCAGGCCCCAGCCAGCAGCCGCAGGAGCACATGCAGCAGGTGGTTGCCGAGGCCCCGCAGCGGCAGATGCACCAAGCAGCCGCAGTGGCTGTCCCACCACCGCCGCCGCCGCCGCTGCCGTGGCAGCAAGCAGCTGTGCCAGCCAGCTTGAACCGGTGGCTGCCGGCTGCCCTGGCTGCCGCGGCTGTGCTGTCGGTGGCGGCACTGCGCTGGCTGCGTGGCCAGCGCCGGCAGCGCAGCCCCCAGGACGAAATCAGGTGGGGGTGGGGGACTGCCTGTACGCTGATTTATGTGCGTCGAGAGGCAGTAGCAGGGGCCGCTGGCTGCCGCGGTGTGGCGGTTATTGCAGCAGGTGGGTCGCCCTCTACCGGGCCGGCCTGCTTGAGCCATATCCCAGTCGCACTACCACGCTCACCCTCTCCAACTGCATGCCGCCCCGCCCCACTTGCTGCCGCAGGGAGGCGGAGCAGCGGGCGCGGGCTGCCCGGCTGTACGACCGCCAGCGCCAGCGGTTCCAGCGTGCCCTGCTGGCAGCCGAGGATTTGGAGGGCGCAGACAGCTCTGTCTTCAGTGCCGTCAGCCGCAAGGGCAGCGTGGCAGCACCAGGCAGCACAGCGGGCCCAGCAAGCGCAGCAGGCGCAGCAGGCGCGGCAGCCGCTGCAGCGGCGGGCGGTGCGGCGGGTACGGGCGCCGCTGTGCTGCCGCCGGCTGCTGAGGCGGCGGTGGCTGAGTTTGTGGGGCCTGTGCACAGCATGGCCAGCATTGATGCTGACGATGATGGGTGAGTGTTGAGCTTTGTTCGTCGGTTGCCTTTGCGTTTTGTTTTGGGGTCGTGTGCGTGCGTGCAGCATACATGTACGCTGCTCGCAGCCAGCAGGGCTGCAGGGTGCTTGTGTTGCAGCGTGTGCATGCCTGCTGCAGCAGCTTCTTGTTTATTGCTGTGCAGCAGTGGGCCTCAACATTTCCCAATTGCTTGCACAATTGCGTGCATGCATGCATGTTCTTACGGCTGCCTCTGCACTGAGACGCTGCGCTGCTGACCTGGATCGCGCTCCCTGCCCCTGTGCTTATCCATTGCAGCTACGCCGCCGACGGCAGCACAGACGTATTTGACCCTGCCAGCTGGGACGACGAGACGCGCAAGCAGTGGGAGTCCTTTGTCTCCAGCAGCAAGGTGGGCGGCCAAGTGTTGCGGTCCTGGGCAGTTGGTTGTGCTGGTGGCTGGCAGCAACCAGTGCAAGTCCTCTGTCTCTAGCAAGGTGGGCGGCCAGGGGCGCTAAGCCGCTCATGCGCAGCTGAACAAATGCCGTTATTGATGGCCTGTGTTTGCAGGTGAACAAGGGCAAGCTGTGGGACACCAACCAGGTGGACGAGGGCCTGCCCGCTGTGTGGGTGGACCTCAACAAGTAAACGCAAACTGCTAACTGCCGAAGCTGTGCGGGAAAGTGGGCAGCCCGCATTGCCGTGCATCCTGCCTCGGTGACAAAAGCGGCCGCCGCACAACTCCCACTCTTCCTGCCTGCTTATGCTCGATACCGCATGCTCTTTCCTCTGCACAAACCCCCTTAGCGACCTCCCCACCACCCCCAACCGACCGACGGCCTCTCGACACTCCACCATTTCTTGAACCTGCCAACTCCCCTGCATTCTTTGCCAGTGCACCCCGCTCTCCTCGCTCCTGGCCGTTGCGAACCAACCGACAGACCCACCCGCCACCCCCATTTGTATCCGTCTTCCTTTGTGTAATATATGCAACATGCTCTTGGGGCTAGTTACGAATCACGCAGCGGTGATGGTGAGCGTGTCCGTATGTGCAAGCATGAGGGAGACTGTTGCATCAAGTAGGAATGGGTTGTCTGCCGAGCCAAGCTCAGCTGCAGCCGGGCGGCGGCGCGGCGGCCTGCACTGCAGCGCTGCACGCGCTGCATCGCTAAACTGCGCCCAAGAGCGCACATCTCGTGCAGTCACCGCGCCTGCCTCCGCCGCTGGCGTGCCCGTGCCGCTTGCTGCATCACTGCAACTGCCTGCCGCTCCGGCCTCGCTGCCGCTTGTTGTCGGCAGGCGGCTGGTGTAGTGGCTGCGTGCCGGACTGTGCTTAGAAAGGCCGCTAACAAGTGCAGCTTGTGCAGGAGTCCCTTGGAAGCACGACAGGGTGCTGGCAAAGACGCCTGGGTGGGAGCAGGAGCGTCGGTGTGCTGGGGAGGTGAGCGGGCATTTTCGTGTGGCAGCTTACTGAGCTCTGAACGGTATGGAGTATCTGCAACCGCTCTGCGACACCGTAAGCCCGTCAAAACGCGCACACCTGCCCAGGAAGCGAGCGTGGTTGAGCCTGCCGCCCTGCCCGCATTCCGTAACGCTCCTGCACCCCTGCCCGCTGCTGCCGCAAGCATGGCTGCACTTGTCCGTTGCAGCGTGGGTGCTACACAAAAGACACCGCCTCCCGACAGGCTGGTGAGCACACTGCATGAGGGCATGCCGGTAAGACCTCTCGAGCTTGCCTGGAGACGCCAATGTGCCCACTGGGCGACTGGTTAGCGGCGCATGTTGCAGGTCAGACCAGCTAGGTGCGCGCACTCCCCCCGCAACGTTGCGCCTGAGTTCCATTCACTTAAACCACTGACGCGTGCAGTTTTGCCCCCAAGAGTTTGAAAATCGAATATGACAGCTGACCCAATGATTAAATGCGCCGGGCAGGAGGTCCTTTGGCGGACTGATCTTGATCGCACTGGCCAAGCAGTTGATGCATCCCGCATCATCGCTTGCCAGCAGGTGGCATCGCCATGTTGCTGGAAGCACCTGAGGTCTGTGTGCGTGGCTTCAGCGACGTGCACAAATACCTTGATTGCGGCACAAAATCTGGGCGAGCGGGAGGGATGCCGCACCTTGGCACGCTGCCGCCGCTCTGGCGGCGCCAGTACATCGGTCTCTCCCGATGGCCGGCCGCCATTTTTGTGCGATCATTCAGTCCTGACTCATACATACATTCGATCCATCAGCCCGTGGGCGTTTCGAGCAGCGGCACGAGAGCGCGCGCAAGTAGAGGTGAGGCCAGAAGGGCCTTCAGGAGCTCAGTACCGCCGCTGCATACACTTATGGACCTGTCGGTGCGATTAATGAAGCCCGGAGCGCACAGCGACACCGGCACAGGGCTGGGGACGGTAGCGGCTTCGCCGCCGCCCCCGACCGTCGTGTCACTGAGCAGCAGGGAGGCGAGGTGCGCAAGCTCTTTAACCCGTCCCTTCACACTTCCTATACAGGGTGCAGTTCGGATTTGAAATTGCTTGCTGGTGGCACTGCAGCAGCGCAGCAGTCATGGCAGAGGCGGGGGAGGTGCCAGCGGCGCAGCTCGCCGAGACGATTCTAGAGGTGGCGCCGCCTCACTTTGGCAAGAATATCCGGGTGCGTGCTTGCCTGCCAACTATTCGCAGCGATTTCGATTTTGCTCACTGCATGGCAAGATCTGGGGGAGCATGCGCGGCATACCTGCCTCCTTGCCGGTGACATATGCTTGACGCCAAGGGGCACAGGCGCCGATGCGTGCTGCCGTGTCCTACCCCTGCCCTAAACCGATGCAGGCGCCCGAAGCGGTGGCGAACAAGGCTATCAAAGCGGCCGCTGCCAGGCTGGAGCGAGAGGAAATGGCTTCTTCTCCCACTCACTCCATGCGCAAGCGAGACGAAGGCGGCCTGGCATCTGCTGTGCAGGCAAGCAGCATGCTTTGTGCTGTTTGCTGTGCCGTGTTGCTGCTGGCTGGGCCATGGCGCGGCATGAGCCGCATGAATTGAGCAGTTTAGAAGGTGGCATGGGAAGCTTGGAATGCCTCGCACCAGCGGCGTGTGCTGTGGGCCGTCGCAACGTGCCTTGCGGTAGCTGGGGCCTTGTCTGTCCCAGCCAGAGGCGCATGTGCTGACCTTGTTGCATTGTGCAATTGCTGCTGTGCAGGTGGCTGCCCAGCACACAGCCCGCCCTGACTTGCACCCAGTCGTGGCTGAGGTGAGCAGATGGTTTAAATGGATAGGTGGCACGGCTGAGTGTCAGCACTGGCTGTGGGCTTGCTGTGCAGTGAGCGGCACAGTGGCGGACGAGCAGCTGTGCTGCTGCCGCCCTGCCACCGACCCTCTGTGCGTCCCTGCCTTACGCACCACAGGTGTATCCTGCATTGCTGGCTGCAGGTGCAGCAGCGTGTGAAGGAGATGCAGGCTGGCGAGGAGCAGGCATAGCTCAGCGGCTGCAGCTGGAATGCTAGACGAATCGCCGCTGTTTGAAAGCAGGAACACTTGAGCTCGCTGCTGCCCGGCGCCTGGCACCGCGGCGACGGCAGCGTGCGGCAGCATGATGTGCCACACACTGTATTTCCATCACCATGATTGTTGCTTGAGCAGCCATGCATGCGGCAGCCTTTGTAGCAGCCTACCGAGATTGCGATCAGGGCCGCAACGGTCCTCGTTTGAAATGCGACGCTTGAGCGGGCCGTGCGCCAGGTGGCACGCAGCAGCGCAGTGGCTTCCCTGCGTCCTTGCCGCTCTCTGCATACCCTGAGCGCATCACAGTCGCATCAGCAGTGCCGCCACACCTCCTCACACGCACCAGTGGCCGCACCGAGTGCTCCTTGAAACAGCGGGCCCCGGCAGCCTCCAGCGCTCCACGATCCAGCCTGCGACGCTCTCGGCAGCGTGTGAAGCGCGGCAGCAGCCCGCGAGGAGGCCCTGAGGGGCGGGGCCGCAAGCCGAGGGAGCTTAACTCAAGTGCGCTGGCTACCGGGTTTGTGCTGCGGCCAGCTGCCTGATCATGGCGGGTGCTGCCATGACGGCCTGGCCGCCCGCAGGCCTGTGGGGCGGCCCCGCCACATTCAAGTGGGGACGCGGCGCGGCGGCTGCGGGTGCCCGGCCCGCTGCCGCCCGCCGGCCGTCGCATCTGCCTGCTAAACCTGCCTCATGTCGCTCGCTGCAGATGCAGGGCATGGAGCTTCTGCACCTGACGGGCGCGCCCGCGCCGGTCCTGCCACCGGGGCCCTCATCGCTGCTGCCGCCAGGCGCGCCAGGACCGCTGCCGCTGCTGCCGCCGGCGGCGGCTGCCCCCGGCATGGTCAAGCCCACGCTGCTGCAGGTGTGCAGGGCTGGGAAGTGCGGGTGCTGCGTATCTTGCTGGCGAGCTGTAGCGGGTGCTCCCCAGCAAGCCTGCACATGTCGTGCACATGGCCGGTTTTACCCCCTCTCACCTCGCCTCTGCCCGCCGTCCCGTCCCATCCCCGCGCCTGCCTTGCAGAATGCACTCAAGACCAGCTCGCTGTCTCGCATGGAAGAGCTGCAATCATACCTGCACCGCTGCGACGACCCTTCCTACCTGCAAAACTACCTCAAGGCAAGTTGGGTTCATTGGAGTGTTGGGCAGTTTTTTGAACCGGCGAATCGCCCAAAGATGCACCCAGATTCCCCCGCATCGCCCGATGCTGGGTTTGCAAGCCGGCAGCTGTAGGCTTTTGGCCGGCGTGTCTGTCCCCAGCTCAAGCATGCCAGCTGCTGGGGCATTGTTCTAGGCAGCGCGGTCAGCCGGGCAGTATGTATTCAGTGCATGCTTCCGACACGCAGCCATCATCAGCCGCCCAGCATCCTGCCGCCCAGCAGCCATGCCGGGGGCACCACCTGCTGGTTTGCGCACCCACCCTTTTCCCCAACCCACACATCGCACTGGCCCTGCCATCAAACACTGCACTCACCCTCCCCACCCTCCCGTGTCCTCTCCTCCCCGCAGGTGCTGTCCGCCGTGCCGCGCGACGTGCTGGATGACCTGGCAAAGCGCATCAAAGCACGCTCAGCGTGGCTGTCCTCCGAGGAGCAGCGCGAATACAAGCGCGCCAAGCTGCTCAACGTTATGGGCTGTGCACTGGCATCCCCACCTCGGTCCAGCCCCCCCGTGCTGCCCCCCGCCAGTGCCACCCTGGCACCCTCCCCGCTGCGCATCTTCAACACGCACAACCTCACCGCCGCCGCCGGCGGCGGCGCTGCGGCCGCACCAGAGGCGGACGCCTTTTGCAGCGACGTGCTGGGCGGCGGCGGCAGCGGCGGCATGCAGCTGGAGAGGCTGGAAATGGATCCGCTGCTGGCTGGCCTGCCGCCCTTCCTCACGCCAGCAGATGGGCGGCGCGGCAAAGCCGCCTCGCTCGCAGCGATGGGCGGCCGGCAGAGCGGCGGCAGCGGCGGGGCGGCATTGGCAGGTGCGTGGGTTCAGTTGCTGCCTTGCTGGTGTATTGTGTTTCTGTCGTGGCTGTGGTGCAGAGTGCTGTACAGCGTCGGCTGACATAAGCGATGCTGGCTGCTGCACTGCGCTGCGCTGTGCTATGCTGTGCAGAGTCTGCGGGTGCATTTTGTGAGGGGCGCTGCTGCCAATGTTTACAAGCCGCAGCACGCTACCGCCCAACCCACTCAAGCAGCCACCCACGCTTCTTGCATCTCTGCAGGCGGCACAGCTGGTGACTCTTCTCCCGGCGCTCCTGGCATCACAGAGCACCGCATCTCCCCCGATGGCCTGCCGCCCTCTGATGGCCCCCTGTGGCCGTGGCACGAGGCGGCGGGCAGCGGCCGAGTGCGGCAGGCCACGCTGGCGCCGACCAAGCAGTGAAAATTGCAGTTTAGATGCAGCGGGAGGCTCTCGATACCCCCTGAGCCCCTCCTTACTCCCCCTTAGAGCAGCGGCAGTGCAGGCAGCAGGCAGCAGGACCGCCTAGTTAGCAAGCAGTCGGATGCACAGAACCGCAAAATCATCAGTGCGCCCCATGAATCTTGAACTCCCACCCCAACCCACCGACCTCCCCCCTCTTTGACCCACCCCTTCAGTTGCCGCGCAGCCCGATTTGGCTGCAGCGGCAGTGACGCCTACCCCCTCATACCTACCTCCATTCTTTGTTGCAAGCACACATCGCCCCTCACTGCAAGGCCAGTGGCGGCAGCAGGCGGCGGCAGCGCAGCGGGCGCCGCAAACAACAGGCGTTGCATGGCAGGCCTGGCGTGCTGGCTATTGCTTGCTGCATTATCGGAGCGGTTTGCGATCGTCGTTTCATATAATGCGCACTGCAACGGCACCAGCAAGGTGCGAGCCGACCGGCGGGCAGCGCAACATGCGGGTGAGCACGCCCATCGCAGCTAGAAACGGATACAAAGCACCGTGCGCGAAGCAGCAGCCCTGCAAGCGCAGTGCACGACCGGCGCCCGCCGGCCTTGGCCGCCCACAGCCCACTGCGCGCGCTGCCGCCCCTCTTGAATGTGAATTGCTGCTAATATTTGTTTGCAAGCGCGCCGGAGCGATGCGGGTGCGCAGGCGGCCGGCACTGCGAGGTGCATGGCTGGTTCTGCACTAAGGCCTGCTTCTGTGACCCGGCTACCCCTGCCAACTTGCTCTACTAAGCGTGCAGGAAGGTTTGAAGGCGAAGGCACATGAAAATAGCGCGCATGATCGAAAAACGGCTCGAAAACGCCCTCAGGCCATATGTCCCACAGGAAATTCGGCGCTGAGCACGACTAAACTCAGACAGGATCTGTTCTTTAGTTCGTACACCTTGCTCTGTTTCTTAAAACAGACAAGCTCCTTAAGCTCTGATGACGAGTCATAGGTTCCGGCTTCGAACCTGATGTCGGCCTGTGCAGACGTGTCCGTTTGGTCATGCGCACAGATTGAGAAGAAGGGGGGTGTTGATGCTAAGCGTCCACCCAAGGCTGGAACCCGTCTTAAGGCTTTTAGCTTTTTTGGCAGGCATACATATCGTGCCTGATTGCCCGCCTGCACACGTGGCCTTTCTGCTGGCCAGTGCCAGTCGCTGACGCGTAGCTGCCTGCACCTGTGACGGCGCAGGGGAAGCTGCGGGGCACTGGCTGGCCATGAGGTAGAGTGGAGGTTTGTGGGCTTGCCAATTGCAGCGCAGCATAGCGGCGGCTCATGCTGCTCCTTGCTTGCCATCAAGCACAGCACAACACGGCACAACACGGTTTGGCAACAGCCAGACAGCAACTGCTTGTGAAAATCCTGCCAACGTGTTGCTGCCCCTTGCTCCCCTACCAGCCCACCCACCTGCAGCCGCCAGCTGTCACCCTCATTACCCTCGTCTCATTTTTTCTAGCGACAGGCCAGCGCTTTGCTGGCGCGCACTCGTTGCAGCCGACAGGTTTCAGCTGTGTTGCATTTGCTTGCTAAACCGTGAGCTGCTCTACCTGCTTTGGGATGCCTATCAGCACTAAATTTAATGGGCTTAGCACCCAGGCCGAGGCTGCACAACAGCCACGAAAGCAGGTAAGCAACGTTTTGATTGATGCAACAACAGCGGCTCTGACCACCATGGCAGCGGCGGCCAGCAACAGCGTGCTTGCGGCTGCATGAGCCGGCGGTGCAGCAGGCCCGCTCAGCTGCTGAGCGGGGAACATGCGGTAGACAAGCGGGCCTGCACTTGATTCACAACAATCAAGCATGGAGCTGCTGGTTTGCATTGCTGCAGGTGTGGGGCGGCTGCCGCTCGTTACAATGGTGCTCAGGTCTCTTCAAAAAAAGCGGGCGTTTGCATTATTTAAATACAATACCAAGCAATATCAAGCAGCGGCGGCAGCCGGGGCGTATGCCAGTGCTGCTGCGCTGCTGCTGCCTGCAAACTCCTGTTGCGGCAGCGGCTCTTCGAAGTAAGCGGCCACAAGGGTTGCACTTTCAACCGCCAAGCCTGCACGCACGAGTGGCACAGAACGAGGGTCAACGGGCGATTGCAACATCCACCGAGGAAACAACCGATGGCCAGCCCATCTGCGGCTTATTTGTGGCGCACGCGTTCTCCAATACATGCACAGAATCACCAGCTGCACTCTTTCTCTCAGCAAACTGGTTGCAAGACAAACCTTGCAGCAAACTCCCTGCACACTCCACGCACGCACCTGCGGCCGTCAAGTCTTGCGCCAGCTTGCCCACAGTCACAGCGCCCTCCACAGCATCCAGCTCGGCCGCAGCCCGGGCAAGCTTGGAGGGAAGAGTGATCTGCGTGGGGGGCAGGATGGGCATGCACGAGGTGTCGGGCAATGTGCATACCAAAGCCAGCCCAGCACAGAACACAGCCGCCTTGGGGGCAAGACGGTCGCAGGCTCAAGCAGCATGTCAAGGCGTCCCACAGGCCGTTGCATGCATTAGCAAAGGAGCGTGACAGCGCGGCGCGTCCACACATAGTACGCTGCAGAAAGCGTGCACCGGTGCAGTGCCTTGAGTGCAAAACAACCCACTCAGTGCAACCAAACCTTGAGCTCCACCCCTGCGCCTGTAAGCATCTCCTGCGGTGGTGCCTCCTCCTTTTGTGGCGGGGCCTCCTCCTTTCGCTGCGGAGCTTCCCTGCCCTGGCTGCCGTCCTGCTGCCCCTCCTGCTGCCCCTCCTCTCGCTCCTGCTGCCGCTCCTGCCGCTGCCTCCGTGCTGTGCCATCCCGCTGGTTCGGCTGCTCTGGCGCAGGCGCTGGCGCAAGTTCAACCACCTGCCGTGGCCTGGGCTGCTTGGCAGGTGCTGGCGCCTCAGCAGCTGCTGCCTCCTGCCGCGCAGCCGCCGCCTCGCGCTGCTGCTGTGGTTGCTCCGCAGGTGCGGGAGCTGGCGCAGCTGGCACTTCTCGCCGCAGCTCGGGCTGCACAGCGGCAAGTGCTACCGGAGCTGCCGCCTCCTTCCGCTGGTCTGGCTGCTCGGCTGGTGCTGGTGCTACCACGGCCTCCTGACGCTGCTGGGGCTGCGCCGCAGAGGGAGCTGGCGCAACTGCAAGCCCTTGTTCTGCCAGCTCAGCAGGTTCTGGAGCTTCCGCAATGACCTTCGGCATAGCAGCTGGCGGCTGCTGCGCTCCCTGCTGCTGCCCTCCACCTGCTTGCTGTTTCGGTGCCACAGCTTGCAGCAGGCGGCGGGATCTGCTGCTTGCGGCGTCATTTTCGGTTGGGGCAGGTGCCAGGTACTGCAGAAAGCAAACGAGGGAGGGCACATGCTATTCAGTGAGGTGTCTGGGACAGCGGCTGTGAAACAAAAGCCAGGGGTGCATGGCGATTCAATGTCGAAACATCAGTATATCAGGCCAACTACGCACGCCCTCGCAATGCAGCCGAGCCACGCCAGATTTACAGGCAGACCGCAAGCATCAGCTAGCGCATGCACGCGGCTTTTCCTACAAACGCAGGCAGGCCTCACCGTGAAAGCGTTGAGCACTTCAACTGTGACATCAGCCGGGTCTGCAGCTGGCAGGTATCCGCGGCACAGCACCTGCACCACAATGGCTTCCTTGGCTGCTGTCCAGGGCAGCAGGTTGGACGCTGCGCCGAGAGGGCCCCGCAGCTCAATGTCAAACAGGAGCTGCACATCCTGCTTGTGTAATGGCACAGGGGCAAGAATGGGACAGGAGAGCGTGTGGTGAGCGACAGGTAACTGACCAGGGCGCGGGCCAGGGCGGGGCGTGCTGTGGCTGAGTGGCAGCAGGCCAGCAAGCTATGCAACGGCAGGGGCGAGGCGCAACGGGCGGTACACAGGGGCGGCGCCAGGCCAGCGCACCTCGGACAGGGGCTCGGCCGGCACAGCTGGAACACCTGCACAGCAAATAACTCATCAGAGTACCGTGTTATCATGGAGGGAGTGGCAAGCAAGAGGCACTCGAGTGCAGCACAAGCCCCGCCTGTCGCGGCGCTGCAGCGGCTGCTGGGAGCCGCCGCGGTAGGTGCGCGGCCCGAGCCGTTGGAATGTCGCGCTCACACACTTGCTAGCGACTCACTCTGCGCATGCATGGGTGCGGCGGCTGCAGCCAGCAAGCACGCGGCGAGGGCCAGGGCCCAGCTGCACTTTGCGAGCGCCATGCTGCGCCGCAGCGCTTGTATGCCAGCGCCTGCGTGATCAAGTGAGGCCAGGCATGCCTGGGAGCTGCGGGAGCGAGCACTGGGGTCACGCTCGTCATGCCCTGCTGCGGTGCATGTGCAGACGCTTCATTCCATCAGACTCGTGTCACATTCAACATTGCTGCTGCGAGAACAGATCCAGGCCCCTCCTGCCCTACCCACCGCTCGTCGTTCGAACTTGGGCTGCAAGGCTTGCAAGCGGCTACCAGCCGTCGCTCAGGCCTGTGGAAATCGTGCAATCACCCGCGCATCCTGATTGGCGCCCAAGCTCCGCTGCCAATGGCGTGGGTGGCAGCACGGCCGCTGCCGCTGC